>JGI24022J15233_10001595_pt1 | contig 19404 bp, 7 predicted proteins | sample Ectturendosymbi2_FD_15233 | JGI IMG/M metagenome (IMG submission 15233) | reverse complement strand
CGGTCAATAATTCGAATAGAAGCTTTACGTAGCAAATTTTAGTTAGAGTTGTACCTAGAACTCCGAAGGTTTCGAAATCGACATCACTGGAGCTCAAGGTACATTTTCTCCCGGAGTTCTAGTGTTAAACTTTATCAACAGTAGTTGTACTTTTGCATGTTCATATATACCTGTTTGACAGTTGAAACCGGTGTGAACATGCAAAAGGAAATATGCAGAAAACGGGAAAATTTCATGTGAGAAAACAGTGGAAAACAATAAAGTATATGCAATTGCGTTAAGGTTTCAAGTAATTGAAATCTAGTCACCATTTATCGAAGTATGACTGGACAAACTTCTCAAGCAAACGAAGACGTTTTTACTTTACATAATCATCCCGCGGGCCGGATTCAACCTCGCAACGGGCCGGTTTTTGCCCGCGGGCCGTATGTTTGATACCCCTGCACTATGGGATCACAAACCCATGGATGAACCAATCACTACTCACGATATCCTTGTCTAAGTGTGCCCCGCATTTCAGCACCATCAAAAGTGCTGTCAAACGTTTTTGCAATAATTAGACAATTTTGATTACCTTCTTCTTTTTTCAAAACAATATTCTTAAACGAAGTTCTTTTTTCATTATTTCATTCTTGGAAAAATGTTCCGGACAAGAGACGCCTTGCAAATCTCAAACGGAGGGAGCCTCATTCAGTCACAGAGGCCTTGCACGAATTTCGACACTCTTCAAGTGATACAAGTGCTGCTTCACTTACGTAATGCCATGGGTCAGCACAAGGTGCACATGATCGAGCCGTCTCGCAGTCAGGTTCAGCGCTCACACCCCATCTTTGAGGCATGCGGATTGCATATGCCCATTATCGTTTCAAAAATTACCTGCGGCGTTCTATATTTTCTACAGTTCTTTACAATGTCGCGCTATGCTATTGTTCCTTATGTTACCCAGGCTGAGGCCTTTTATGACACTCTGCATAAGTAAAGCCAGTTGACCAGACGTTGTTGATGGATAAGTAGAGCGGTCTCAAACAATTTGATTGCACGATTTTCAGCATACTCAAATTGTATTACCTTGCATTGTTTCAGGCCTTAAACCAGTAACTTGGCTGGCTTTGTTTACTGCAAATTTGAGGAAAATGTTAAGACCGCTGTGGATAATCATATCCATGAAAGGAACAAATCGCGTTTACATGTAAACAACAACAAACACGACTGTCTTTGATTGCCGTTGTTTAGCAAACGTTTTTAATTAGTTTTGAATTTGCGAGCTGCTAAGCGAACGACGTTTGGTCTAGTTGTTATCAGTATTTCATATCCAAGCAAGCATAAATTACCATGATGGTATTCCACCATCATCCAACAAAAACCTTTTACAAACGTGTTCATAAAATTTCCAGCTGTCCTCATCTTTACAAGTCGATTGCTTTCATCCCTAACGAGTTATTGATTGCAAAACTTAACAAGTTTCTGTGTCTTTGACCATTTATTACTTTGATAAGCAAGTGATTTTTCATGTGCATATCCCGTAAAATTTTGTTTACAAAGCCTAGAATCACTTTTTTAGTCTGTGAGCAAATCACAATATCATCGTATTCGAATTTGAAAAATTAACGAAACTTTTGAGAATTTGATTGGGCTGATGAACGGAGAAAATAACAAAAGCTGTAACCCTTATTTGCAAATCCTTTTCTATGATGTAACAACTAAACTGACTGTTATTTTCTTTAAAACGTAACTTGGCTTTCCACATTTCATAAACCTTGCTGTGATAACTTGCCTTTGTAACATATTCGGCCGTATTGTGATCAAATCACGCGAAACATTGTCTTCGCTGTACCCTCCAAACGCATCAGCATGTTGTCCAAGACGAGATGTCTGCAGACGATGAAAAACATAAAACGTCGGCGCAAAATAAACATTTTTTAAAAGCGCACAGCATTACACAATATTGTTATGACAACCATACAAAAACATTAATGCCCCTAAAAATCAACTTTCACAATCAAGCACGACTGAACGCAGTGAAGCAAGTAAGTTGAAAAGTGCTATTTTTGATCTATTTTATGTGTAAAGTACACAAAACGAAAACGATAACATTGCCAAAGAAAGAACGTGGTGCATCATCAATACCAATTTATAATACCAATGACGTTTCGAATTTACAAGTAAAACTACTTTTTCGGATTAACATCTACCATCTGCGATGTTTTTACGTAATCCTGAAAATATCGGCATGTCAATCAAAATTAGCTCATCGCATAATACATATCAAGAAAATGTCGATAAAATGAAAGAAAAACACAAAATATCAAACGAATGAAAAATTTTCAATTCCACCTCAGGAACAAGCATGTGCAATTGATATTTGTCATGGCGCACAATAATTGATGAAATATGATGTGTTTTTGGGTAAGAAAAGTTAATAACTAAGTTTTCTACAGAACGTAAAAAAAGTTTAAAACTTTCTCACAAAATTAAATTTAGTATGCTATGCAAGAAATCTAGTGTGGTGCTGTGCTAAAATTATTGTTTTCATTTTTACTTGAGCACTTTACTTGAAGGATTTAAGAAATGTTTTTGCAGATTTTATTTCTGAATAATTAAACGCTACGGTTTTGTCAACCAAGGTGCCCTCAGCGTTTGTTTTCCACTTGGAATAGCAGAAAGTTATATGCAAAACACATAATTTTGGAAAAATCTAAATACTTGGATTTTTGCCAAGATTATGTGTTTTTGGCCATAACTTTTCAACCACAAGCGCTAAATGGCCAATCAAGGGCTCTAAAGACGCGGATTTTGCTTAGTGTTTTCATTAGAAAGAAACAAAAATTTCCTCTAGGGTTGGGGATCCAGAGCATGGCAACATGGGCCAAAAATACCTATACTCACCCCTATTATGACGTCACACACAAAAACCTCACATTCAAAATTTCTCAACTTTTTGTAATCGAAACTAAAAGCCTTTCCGCATCTTTAGAGGGTTTGAGCAGCTCTCTAGTTTTAGCGGCGAGTTACGGCCAAACATGTTTCTGGCGCGATAGTGGTTGCGCCGGGCCTTAAACAGTCGTGATAGATTGGATGAGACGCAAAAATAGCGTTATGCGGTTTCTTTTAAATATTGATGGCCTAACAAGTGAGTAAAATGTCCCTCTCACAAAAATACTTCAGGTTTTGTTGCATATTGTTATTTTCTACACAAAAGTGTTGTTGCTAATGAAATACGCAAGATATTTTGATTAAAACAAATAATATCACGCAATATCATGTATTTTTCCAAGATATTTTTGCAACATCCCACATGAAATCAAAAGCATATGTAAGCATTTATTAGGTTGTGCCTGCACTTACCGGTATTTTAGTAGTTACAGGAGAACATGTCCAGATATTAGTGTTAGCCAAATAGAGTTGCTCAGCATTCCTTCTACTTGAGGCCAAAGCAGAGCACGTCAGTAGCAAGATCACATAATTTTCCGCTAAATGTGGAGAAACAAGCAATGGTTTCACAAGATGTTTATCCATGAGGTTATTTAGCGCAAAAATAAATAAATAATGAACTGTTTCCTTACAGAGTACATGATGGCGAGCAAAGAAAACGTTGAGAGTTTTCAAATTTGACTGATTAGTCTTCATCGTACAAACTGCGATACTGTTGACGGAAATTGTCAACAGTAAGGCAAAGACAGAAAAAAACAGATTACCAACAAAGTATTGCATCCCATGCCAATCGAATTCAGTTTTCTATACTATATCTCGCATTTGGATTTTAAGATGAAGTGTAATGTCAACTTGGTAGGCCTTGTACCTGAAATTTTCTTGCGATGTGATGCTTCAAAACATTTTGTACTTTCTGCTTCGAATTGAATTTGTGTAGTTTTTCCTCAAACTCAACCGATGATTTATTAATGATTTGACGTAGTAGCGCTTTAACAAATGTTTACAGAGCAATAGAGAATTGACTTTGAAAATAGCAAGACCTTTGTGAGTACAAATTAAAAAGGAAATTTGTTTTTTCTAAGCCATGCACGTGCTGTCGAGCCACCCGATATACTTTATTGTCAACGCACAAATTAGGCTGCCGCCGCATATTCAAAATTTGGAATAAAAGCGGGAGAACAATCATACGTAGTGGAAGAGTTTTGTGAGAACTTGGAAGTTGTTCGGTACGATTGTATCACAAACATACCTCGCGGTGAAAGGCGCCTTCGCCTGAAACCTCCCGAGAAAACGTTGGTGTTATCTGCACCTTCAGAATGATTCTCCGTACTAGGAGGCCCACTGCTCAAGTTTCCTGACGATTCGCATAGACAACACATCATTAAAAACCTCATCATCATCAGAGCCACTAGCACAGATATGATTCCCGACTGCATATGATGATGTGAGGACGCTCCTGAAGGTAGACTTTCAGTGATGATGTCGCAGCACCGAATAAATGTACCAAAAACTGCCTTTGCTCGGTTGTGCAGATGAATGGCAGCGAAAGGTAGACGTAAGAGCGAGGTGTTTCCACAGAAATCACTGCTCGCCCAATAATTTTGACCAACTGAAGTTGCTGAATCGAGTTTCTTGTCCTGGGTATCGCTTTCCGAGATTTCCGGAGTTTTTTGGTTCAAAAACAAGGCACTCCACAATTTTCTATTCGCTTGATTCTGCGATCAACATAGGATTATGCACAATAACCTACAGCAGAAACGGCAAAGTGTGACAAAATCTGTAAAAATCCATGACTGCCTAATCTGGCATCAAGCACTTGTTTCAAAAATAGTAAAGCGGTCTCTTCTGAAGTACAATCGTTTTGGTTGTCTTCTATCGTGATGAAATCAACGGGTTTAATTATTCTAAAACTGTGCGTTTTTTCAAAATCATTCTGCACACTACACAGAGTAATAAAGTAAACACAGTGTAATATTGTATAAAACACAGCAAGTTCCAAATGGTTTAAAAGTACAGGTGTAGTAGAGCATAGTGCGAATTATGGGTGTTGGTGCTAAATTATGGATTGTTATGATTGGTTATTGACATGTAAAACTTTCGGTTATTGATATGCGAAAGTTTGGAAATTAGTTTTTAAAAATTTGTTAGAAAACAGCGTGCCATTTTGGAGAAAAGAAAATGAACAGTACTATTTCTCTTGGAATGTCAAGTTTTAATTTACTTCAATGCATTGCTTTTTGTAGTCTGGAACCATCGGCGTAGCCAGCGGGGGGCCAAAGGGGCCATGCCCCCAAAGTTTTAGAAAATGTAGCCATTTTGTGCTTTGAGAAGCGTTCTCCTAAGCAAAATAGTGTTATTCGCCTAAAATCAAACCTTTTGGCCCGCCCCAAATTTTTTGCCCCCCACCAATTTTTGGGCTGGCTAGGCCGCTGTCTGGAACAAAGAAATGCATGCGTATCAATAATGGCATTAGTAACAAAAGCCACCGCTGTCAAATTGCCGTCCCTTGTTCCAATCGCTAGTGAGTTTGTTATATTAACGAAATCAACAAAAAACGCTCCTGCCGTTGAACCTGTAAGTTGACTGATAACGAAACGCTGATAAAAGACGATTGTTTTGCAATTTTGTTAACTTGAAATTAAGAATCCTTCTGAGAAAGTTATATAAATGTAAGATAGGAAAAACAATTCGCAACATAAAATACGCAAAACCAATCTGCAAAGAGCAACAGGGACCTCGCAGCCCGCAAAAAATGCGTGGTATGAAAAGAGAATGTAAAATAAAACAGCAATAGAAAGACCCTAGTTGTGTGTGCATTTTTTGGAGGTGTGTGGGGTAAATCTTTCTACGAAGCAAAAGTGCTCCTTTTTCCATCATCAAGTGCGTTGCAGTTAAACATTTTTCATTTTTTGTATTTGAAATAAACATTTTTGGCAATAACAGCAACAATGGATGTTAAATATGATGTGCATTGATATAAAAGTAGAATGTGTTAAAATGACCCATTTCGACTCTGCTTGTAGACAGAATATTTAGAACTCTTAAAGGTTAAATTATTCAGGTTTTGCTTCACGTACCCGATTGACCACAATTTGAATAACAAAAATGTCTGTTACAAAAATAACAAAAATTATTTTTAAACGTCACTGCCACGGTGGATTAAGTAGTTCTTATCGTGTAGGACTGATGATTTAGATTGTTGGACAGACAGTGAAAGGTGACAATTTTTGCACCTTAAAAGATTATTAAAATTCCAAGTTGAATACAAGCCAGACGAAAGTATTTTGTAAACCAATGAACATTTACGCTGTTTACTCTGCAATGGAAACTTTTGTTAGACCTCAAAATATTTTGTTGACAAGCGTGCATATTTATAAACTCTAATGTATAAACCCATTAATACTCTCTGCTTCCAGGTCTCACTCTTGCTGTGTTTACAACCCCGCATGTAATTCATAGTAAAGTCTATGTTGCAATTTCCTTTCTACATACCTTGATGATGCAATGGTCTCGTTCTGAATTGAGCAGCAGTTCTTTAACTTCTTTATGAGAAGAAAACTCTCTCCGCAAACTTGCTGAAGGAATAGCATTAGAACCCAGGATCCACCGAGTAATGTCGAAATCAATGAAGTCCAACCACCCTGACGCGCATTGGTTACGTGCAATTACTTGTGAGTTAACGACATCGCTGGAGAAGAAATCCTGAAACTGGTCAACTTTTCTGTCCGAATTGAATGAAGTGCGAATTGTGCCATTTTCCATTGTTTCCAACGTGAACATTTCTAGACTTCTTGGATCGCCATTAACTTGGTCGAGTGAGCAACGCAAAGCAGACTTCGTGTGAAATCGAGGACGAAAAGAAATGGCACTGGCTGCAGCAGACCGACAGACCGGTAAATTTAAAACGCATACCAAAAAACAAATGACATTTGACAGCTCCATCTGCAAATAGAACCTTAGACAAGTTCATATTTGGGTTCTGTTCATTCACACGCTTCAACTCTTATTGCTTTAACATCGCTGCGAGTGCTACATCTTCTGTGCAAGCTACCTCTTCGTGTTGTATGCCGAATCATGACGACTTTTTGGTTCCGTTGTTTACAAGGCGAAGTTAATTTATTTCACAACCCACCGCATGGATCAAACTGATTAGCGGGACAAGTATAATATAAACACTGAAATTGCTGTAACTGTTTGCAGATTGAACTTTGAAAAAATGCAAGTACATGGTGAGAAAAGGGAAATTAGAGAAAAAGACATAATTTAGGAAAACAAAAAAGAAAAAAATTTAGTTTTTCTTTGCCGAATTGACCATACGAAATCGAAATTTGTTTGTCCAGAGTTACGCAGCACTTTCACTAACATTGACTTCAATAAATCGCTTTAGAAACCGCACAGGCCACAAAAATGGCTTTATGAATTTTGATTTGCTTTCTGTGAAAAGCAACATGCACTTTGGCATTTAATATTTTCGGCACGGGCGTCTATGACGTCACGCCGCCGCCATGCGATTACACAACGTCACAGCGACAATACACCTCCGAAAATATACATATCATCAGGTTTGCTGTGTAGTAACCTTTCTAACAATGTCCAATATTGAGATTTATAGCTGCGTCAAGCAACGCGTTATGATCAGGAAGGCAATGCCAAATCATTATAGTGGCTTTGCGGTCTCTGAAAGGATCCAGTTGTACGCGCGTCAGCAATTCCTGCAGGCGATACCACTTACGACATGTTGTATACGTTCAAGGGCAAATTGCCCGAACTTGCATTTTGCACTTTGCAATATAACGTGCATGCTTAAACATTTAGTAAAGCATACAAAGCGATTTGGTTCCTAGTAACTGCAGACAACAAGAGCAGTGTCATCTGTTTTTGAAACTGCTGAAGTCTGCAAGCTTTATCACAGCTATATATTTTTCTTCACCCATACTTACCCGTCAATTAGACGTTTTACAGTGACTTTCCAATGCCATAAAATGTGTGCTGTAACTAGCCAGATATTTGCACTCTGTCCAGACGACTTACGTTTCGTTCAACACCACAGATAATGAGCAGGCGCTGCTTAAAACCTGGGCGAACAGTTTCAGGCACCATAGAAACAGAAAAAGCTCCAATGCTTGCTCTTCCAGTGCGATCGCGACTTCAGCTTCGTCATAGTCGTTTTTTATGCCTTGCAACAACTCACGCGAGGATTTTACTGAGGAGTAGGCACATCGTCGAATTTACTTGACTGGTCATGCAGGACACACAAATTTTTGAGCGAGTGGTTTATGTGCTCATCGACTGGTGTGTCAACTTTTAACTTGCGTAACAATCAGTGAATCACTATTGGTTTTGTTCAGCCAGCGGTCAACTAAGTGCGCAGGTTTTATCATATCTGTGAAACATCACAAAACGTGTTCAAATATTCACAATTCGTTCGAGAATAAAAAATCAAAAAGTTAAATAAGCGCAAGTAACCTGAAGGAAAATCTAATGCAGGTTTTTTTTTAAGGAAAATGTTAGGTCCCCAATATGAATCTGTAGGGACCCGATTTCTGTGATTCTAGGGACCCAATTTTCTTTGATTCTAGGGACCCGATGATGATTTTCTCTGATTCTAGGGACCCGATTTTCAATTCTAGGGACCCGAATCGGGTCCCTGAAAGACCTTAAAAAAACTGATCTAATGTAACCAAATGTGAGCAGCAGTAAGCAATGATGAAGTCCGAGGCAAAACATGAGAAGTCATGAAAATGTTTGATATTTAACCATATTTTTTCAAAATTTCGCATTGTTTCAGACTGTTTGATACTTTTAGTCCACGTATTGGCAAGAGACAAAAACTGTTGACGTCAATTGTTATATTTTGTATAAGAGATTCACCACGTGCTGTGCATCATGTAAGACCAGTTAAACGTTAATCATTCAACACAAAGCTTTCACTAGAAAAGTTGGAACAGATGATGGACGGGGAGATAATGAAAAAAAATTAGAGCAAGAGGAATTATCTTTTTCGTTTTTTGTTTTGTTACTCCGATACATTCACTGACTTATAATAGAATTGTTGTTTGCAATATATACTAGCTGGTATTTTTCCTTTTTGCAGATCAATTTGGCATTATCAACAACAAATGTTCACTTTCGTTTATACTCAGTTGCCTTACTCTTTTCGTAATGTCACGAGTGGTCTGCGGCAATGGAGTAGTGCGGCTTGCCCACCCCTGCGCTAGAGAGTCACTCAAGGGCTCTGTAGAAAAGAATTTTTGTCTAGTTAACTGAAAAAGGAGTGAATTACTTTTTGAGCAGTTTTTTTCATAGGCCCTTAAATCTTCATTGGCATCAGCTCGTCATTTCACACTCTTCCAAAAAGCTCCAAAACCAAAAATAGCCAGACGTTTCGGTAACTGCTGTTTTCATCATCAGTGCCAAAATGTCCAAAACCAAGAATAGTCAAATTTGTATAATCGAAAGTAGAAGATTTTTGCATATTTTCATGCTTCGATTATAGCTCTGAAGCGCAGCAGTTAGTCAGCAAGTTATGGCTGAAAACGCCCGAGACACTACATTGACTTTCGCGGTAACTGCTGTAGCAAGTGCAAATTACAACAGCAGTTCTCGATAGTCATAACTATGCGAATAACCCTGCTTATGTTTGTGCAACCATTACAAAAATGTGTGACCTGTCAGCAAGCGTACGTTGCGTAACAGTAGCGTGCCGAATTTAACTGCTGCTGACGCGCAGTAAGCACGCACACGACTGCGCGCTTACTGCGCTTTTTTCTCGCAACTTCCTTTTGTGCTTTGTCCCTGGTGATTCACCAGGGTATGCACCACAAAAATCTACCTGTTGCTGAGCGGTCTTTTGGACCGCTGGAAACAGCATACAAATTGCGTTTTTGCCAAGATGAAAATAACCAAGTTTAGTTGATGCGCAGCTAGCAAAGGCAAAATGTTGACAGTGTTTTCGATTTGATCAAAAAACGCATACAACCAAGCAGTTAGCGTGTTCGTTACGCTTGATTGGTCTTCACGGTTGTTTCACAATGGCAAGGAACATCAGCAGGTTGGAAAGTACCTAAAGTTATTTTAGCAGGTAGTTTTTATTCTTGACCGAGTAAGCATTAGGGAAAAAATTTGCAGTAATACTAGTGACAAGCACAACTTACTTGACGAACCTGAGATCGCAGTGCAAAGAAACAGAGTAAACAATTGCGACTTGAGTTGAACAAGTATAAGCAGTCTTCATGGAAACCTTGACAAATACAATAAATCACCTCCCTGAGATACAGTTGACAACAAACCAACTAAGTCTCTTTTTTGTAGCAAACCTTCTTTAAACATTCATTTTTTGTAACGATTCACAGGAATTCTTCTTGGTATTGGTAACGAAGCATTCGTCCAAGTTTGCTCAATAAAAGTATTAAGATTGCAGGTTTGAGGTATTTGAAAATTGTTTATTAAATTTCAAAAATTACTGTTAAATCGCATGGTACGATGTTAAATTACAAGGCTACTGCCAGATGTAGTCGCAAACGTCTCAGGCACATGGACGTGGGAAGAATTTTTTCCAAGGGGAGCCAATAGCGGATTTTTCCAAGGGTGACCAAAAGGATTTCACCAAAAGAGAACCAACAGTGGTGAATTTCAACTTGCCAATTACGAAACTAAGGGTAAAACATTTTTTACTAATAAGCTGATAGCAAAATATCAAACTTCAAAAACCAGGGAGCCGGCCCCCCACCGATCCCTCCTTCCAACTTTTCATATATGACCTTCACTCAAACATATATTTAAACCGTAGTACTGCAGCAGGGTGCTCTGGAACCAAATTGCAAAAGATTGTATGTAAACTCTTCGATGAGTAAAACTGGACAGTGATGAGTCGCACAAGGGACGAAAAACTTATGATCTGAGAAAAAAGGAACTGTTGTTTCACATTTGAGTTATTCTTCACAATTAGGTGTTGTGCAGAATTTAGTGAAGTATGCAGGAAAAACAGCAAACTTCTTTTTCTGTTGACGTCACACGAAGGTAGCTGGAACTTGAAAAACTTTGCAAAATATTCAGGGATAGGTAGGAGGCTCCCAGAAAAGGGTAGACCCGATGAAACTGGTTTACAGCCAAAAAAGTTATGAATCCTTTTGAAAAGTGATTCATCCATTACTCCACGCTGTGTGAAACGAGACGGAACTTTTCTTCGCTGTCTTTATTTTCTTGCGTTGATGTTTCCATACCACAACAAATTAGCTTGCCCATGGCAATTCCGCTTGTAAAACCAACAAAGGTTCTCTAACACAAGCATGGGAACAAAAAAAGACAAATTATACGGCTTTTTGAAGGTACTTCACCCTTGCGCCAATACTTTTTATACTATAACGGTTGGCTGAGCTGTTTGAGGTAGCACATACAGTAACTTGAAGAATTGCGTATATAACGTATAAAATAGTGTATGCGACTTGACGAAATCTATTCCGGAGAAGGCGCATGATTTCTGTATTCAGCTGATAGTGAAAAATACTGATGTTATTATCAACTTATAGCTTTCTAACTTGCTGATGATGATAGGAACAGTTATGGCCAAGCGCACTGGTTCAGTAGTGGTGTTCACCGAAAGGTTAGATATTATTAAAACAACAGCATCGTGAAATTACTATGAAAGCACTTGTTTTATAAATAGGATATTAAGGTACACGATATTGTTTTGATGTAGCCACGAAACTTATTTGAGAAAGCCCCTTTATTTGCAGCAGGCTTTGATCACACGTAATATTGCAGTTTTTCATTTGAAACGCATTGAAATATCCCAGAATCGAGGTTTATTTTTTCAATTATTTTTATAATGGCAAAGCTTTCTTTTCGCGTTATGCAAAAGAATTTGCCAGTCATTTGCCTGAAGAGGCAAGAGTTTGTTCAAGCGGAACAGTTAAAAAGTCAGTGAGACAAGTCAGCTTCAAATCAGCAACAAATTACTTGCTTTGTTCTTTTGCGAAATGTGATTAAGCTTACAGAAAAATGACCTTTGTATTTGTATCAAATTGTCCCTTTGGGCTTTTAGCAAAAGCCGGAAAACTTCATATTTTTTGGAATCGTGGAAAATTTTCCATTTTTGGTAGATGCAAATCTGCAGACAATAAAAAAATGTTCAATAAATTAAATTCAACCAAAGAAATCGTGAAAGGAAAAAACTGGAAAGCGAAGCCCTGCAATGCAGAAAAATATTTAATATGTACAGAAGTACATGCCATTGCCACTATAAGCTTTGGAAGATTGCATGGAAGGATTTTATTCTTCTCGTTCTGCGATTATTTTGAAGCGAAAATCAAGTGTCCCAACTGGAACGAGTTTTTTGACAAAGATTGCTATCCGTGCCATAAAAGCTGGCTTTGTTTGTTGTGTACGCAAAACTGAAGAAAATAAATTTCTGGTGTGGGTGTGTCTCAAAATTTTTTGCTTTTGTTAGACTTGACAATTTTGAAAAGGCAGTTTTAAAACTCGCAAGACTTGAGAGTTAGTGTCTCTCAAGTTGTCGATATTAACTTCAAAACGTTTTGCTTGTTTGCCTTTGTGCTAAGCCGGTTTCATTTGGTAGCATGCCTGTGAACGTCGGAACAAAAACAACAGGTTGTCTATCAACTTACCTGTATCTGAGTAAGTGAATCTAGCTGTCTGTTAGAAGGGGATTGAAATCTGTTGTATGAGTCATTAATTGTAGAAAACAAACTTTTACCACTTTTAAACAGCCCGAGCCAGACAAGAAGGGCGCCCATTTTTGTTTTTTTTAAAGGACTCTATGTTTTTTCAAAACTGTATTTTGTCACTGATAATGCTATAGAGTGCAGACAACCGCATATTTTCAGTCTTGCAAATAAGAAGCTGAAGCGTTTTGGCGTTCAAAGGATCGTCTTTATTTTTCTACATTGTTTCCCACATAAACTTCAAAAGCGCATTCCGCTTTTATTTTGTTTCTGAATCCCTAGAATTAGTCTTATGGTAGCATTGCCTTACGGAAACAGCAGTGTTAAAAATTCAGCAGTTTTTTGTCCGTTTTTTAATTATCATTGACTGAAAATTATTGAAACTCAAACTGACTGCAGCAAGCATGATTCGGATTACTACAAATGTTAATAAGCAAATAGTTTAAAATCCCAGTAGCATTAGCATAAAATTTTCATGGGAGGTTTTCCTTACTTCCCGCAAGTAACAATGGATGTTTCTTTACAATAGAAACTAAAATTTGGCGAGAAATAATAAAAATCAAATAGCAAAACAAGAAACAATGCAATACGTAAACGTTGCCAAACAGTTAAAAACTCGTGTTCAAAGCCAATGCTCGATGTTTCATTTAATCTATCAATATTACGTGAAAGGCGCATGATTTCTATTAATGCGTAAATCCGGTTATTCGGGCAAGACTGATGGTACTTCGCAAGAATGCTTTCGGTCTGTGTAACACAGAAAATATCGCTCGCTGGTCCACGCCATCAGCGGAAGAGTTGACAACGTAGCGAGCAAGGTACATTTGTCAGCAGAGGCATTACAATTACATGCTGCTCGGTGCATCGGTTGTTTTCTCTTTTTCGCTTTGTCGAGTCAGTTTTTCATTCAGCGGAATTTAAACAATGCACGCCACCACGAGTAGATCTGTGGGGCGCGAATCTCGTGCCGAGATTTGCAATGAAACTGTCCAACAATGAGATAAGATTCTCACCTGACTAACCTTATCATATTAACTAAAAATAATCAGAAATGTTGAACCTGTCGATATGTCGAGGCCTACAGCGTTGCGATTCCAAACTTACGGTTTTGGTCTTACCTTGCGTTCCAATAAACAACTTGTGAAATGCATGCTCCGAAGTTTGTTCATTTCAATGACAATATCATCTGCTTTACTAGCCGCCACAACATGATTCGTTGGATTCCTTAGTAGCACTTTGCAAGACAAACACTGCACGTTGCATTCCAGTAACTTTCAAAACCAAGCAATGCAAAATTCAAATTGTCTCATGGGTTTACAACAGATGCACTGCTCTTAATGAAGTTTTTTTGTCTGAGCATGATGAAATTTCAGCCAAAGCTTCAACGACAGCATTTTCCAACTTTGAAAAAACGCTGACACCCTGTTGAAGGCGTAACTATCGCGTAATTGACAAACCTGTTGCCTTACGGCTTACGCGGGACTTCACGTCTGGTGCAAACATGCAACTCTGAGGCGTGTCGGAGGTTTCTTTGATGAAATTTGAATTTGGTGAGTGTGAATCACAAAGCCAAGTGTCCTTGCATGTGGTGAAGCATAATAAGAGAAAAATGGTCCAGAGCTGAAATGTACGACCTGAGTCTGTCCAAATTCAGGTAGAGTGCGGCTGACAGGCTACACTGAAAATACAGACAAACGGACAGACAAATAAATTCAAGACAAAAACGTGTTTAAGATAACGTAATCTGTTTTGTAACCCCCAAACCCTTCCCCCTTCTCTAGGTTAGGTCCTCGAATGCTTGATTATTTACAATTTTTAGTAAAATCTGAAAAGCGAACACATACTATCGAGGGTTTAGGTACTTTTGCAAGAGCATTTCAAAATGTTAGCAAATTGGGAATCAATCCAGCTTCCTGTATGGTCAGAGAGGGCTATTCTTAACTGCACTTATTTCAAACGGGAATTGACTTGTTTGGAATTTTCGTCTTAAACCAAGGATAGAACAAGGCAAAAGTTACAGGTTTCCGATTAGCATGGATTGTCACAAGCCCGTTGCAAAACTCAACTTTGTTTATAGGCCACATATCTGCATTTTTTAGACATTGAAAAAGCTTTTGTTAGCGTTGACCGCCAATATTAATTAAAAAATTGAACTTTATTGCAATATCAGGCATACCCAACCAATGTTTGCTGTGCATCATCTCACCAACAAAATGCGATTTGTAGATGACAATGGAAAGCATTCCAGTTTCAACGAAATTCAACGAAAAGCTACTCCAGATTTAGTTTAGGGCAGACCAGTCTTCATTTTGATGCACATTGAATGATCTATCATTGATGACAAACGTTCATTCTTTTTTCATTGAGTGCGTTACTAATTTAACCTCTCCGACAACCACCACAAATACGAGCAACTGATCAACGACCAGGTTACAAACATATTGAAACCTTTTTCGTGATTCTTAACAGTAGCTGCAAATCAATCCAGAAACATCTGAGAACAACTTGTGGTCAGCAAAAAGTTGTGAATTTCAATAATTTTTCCTTTTCATTTCTACTTTGTTCGAATTTGAGTAAATATCACATTTAGAGCAAGTTCGGAAAAGCCGCAAGTCGTTTCAGCGCCTTGGCATATGTAGATTGTTTTGAAAATAATTTGGTTTCTTGGTATGCTCCATCAATTTATCAAAATACCAATGACAGAAGTCGCCAATATCTAGATTTTGTTTAAAATATGACAAATAAAACAATAGAACCGTAAACAAAGTTTCAAAAATTATAATATCGAAAGCATCGCAATCAAAGATTTACATTATTCAAACTCTGTCTCGCTGAAGACATTCACGAATTAAATAATTTTACGTGAAAAGCTGTAAATCAAATGCTATCTTTACACACACTGAAAAGTTGCAACCATATCTTCGTCATACAACCAAAACCTCAAAGTAAACCTTATGCTTCTATTTGACGTGCCACTTTGCAAAACTTTTGATAAACAACATAGTTGTCGTATTGTGAAATTAATTCTGCACACAGTTCTAAAATCTTTTTAATGTAATACTGTAATTCTTGTTCTTTTATCCAAAAGTTTAAATATTTTTCCTCAGAAACGTCAAAAGAAACTTTATCGAGTATTTGGTCGATGTATACTGTCTTATTCCTGTTTTCGCATGATTTTCGTCTCCCTATTTCGCATTTTCCTTTTCTCTCAAAGTCGTTCTTGTCCACGTTTTTTGGCTTAGAAAGTTGTACTGTTGTCAGTCCTTCTTTATTAGGCAATTTGCAATTGTGCTGTTTAGATTAACTCCACTAACTTGTGTCATGCTGGTGTAATGACATTGTTCCACACACGACGATTTTTTCATACGCAGTCAAAAAACACATGCTCTCTTATCTCTCAGTATATCCGCCCTCATCAGCTGCCAGTGAAACGCATTGTGCAAGTTATCAGATTCTCAAACAGTTTGTCTATTAGTTTAATTCCCACACCTTAAACTGCCGCCCAAAAACAACATCTCTGAAACTAGAGCATTTCACTGCTATGCGGCGTTCTCAAGAAAGCAAGGCTTCCAAACAACTTGTACCAAGCATTTTCTACTGTAAAAGCAGCAACCTTTTCGGAGCACACTGTGACTGTAAAAATTGAACTGTTTGTTTCACTGTCTTGGTGTTTCTTGTGCTTTTTTAAAAACACGTGGTGTCAAAAACTCCATAATGTTGCTGGTGAATGCCAAGGTTGTTATTCTTTAAGCTGGAGTTTTTTGAAATAATAGGCTTTGCAAAATTTATGTTTTTTAAGCGAAAAACGCAGTTTTAATAACGAGTAGCTCTCACCACACCATGCAGTGGTACCATAAAATACAAGGTTGGAAATTACTTTTATGTGAAGTAAATACCTCTGAACTTTGGCAGCCAACCTCGGAGAGTAAAGGTAGCATAAGGTGCTTAACTGTAGTGGAGGATAAAAAGTTATTTCAAGCCTGTTGATGCAGAGCTTATCAATCAACAACGTCGAAGTTGGATTCCATTTGTAAAAACCCTGGTTTCTCCCTGCTACCTATAAAACGAAACTTAAGCTGGTAAAGTATCAATATTTTCTCATATCTTTTCTGAGGAATGTGAGAAATTAGTCCCGAATAACCGGCACCAATTTTTATCTGTTTTATCCACAAAACCGAAGTCCATCCAAGTTACAGGAATTCTGGTTTCATTAGCTTTCCGGACATCAGTTCGTAAGATGTGTTCATCAAGACAGGTAGTTTTGTGAATACCTGAAGATGGTTGTTGATACTTTAATTCGCAAATTACCGCCCTATTAGCGCGGAGAAGGATATCATGGATGATAGTGAGATAAGAGCGAAATGCATATTGCTTCGAGAAATGAGAAAATTTGTTAACTTACAAACAAAAAAAACTTATTAATCTTGATTGGCCAAGATTTTCAGCTTAATATTGAAGTATGCAATTAACCACCTGAATAAAATGACTCTATTTCTGTGCCCACAGCAAGGAAAAAAATTACTTACAAACGAGCAATCCAAGCTCACTGAAATTTTAAGTTCACATTTTCTGATACAGGCAACAAGAAGCGAGCAATATCAAGAGAAGTACAGGTAACAAGAAAGAATGCGAGCAACACGACCAGAAAAACTCCCCGCGACAAGCACCTGGTAACACCTGGGAAATCCCCTGAAAACCTTCCCGGTGCTTTACCTCTCACCGATGGCGCAAGCAAGTGTCATGACAAAAACCAGTAGGCTACACCATTAGCTCTCAGAACTGCGCAACCTTGATAAAACGCTCAATGCTCACCTGTTGGTTACGCTGTAACAAGCTGTTTTGTAAATGCGCTGCATTCAATGTGCTTATTTTTAAATACGAGGCAAGATATAACTGAACCAGCGCGTTGCTGCTGTTTGCCGATTCCATGGCCGTATTTTGTCACCTGCTGCGCCAAGGAAACATTTGCTAACCTAGCATGCTACTGCTACCGTCTTACGCTCTTATAATTTCTCACAAAACCTGAACCTGAACTCATTTGGCCGAATAAGGTTTCTGCAGCCTGTTCCACAAAATACTCTGCAGCACCGCAGAGTAAACTGAACATGAGTCTATGACAAGTTTGCAATAAAACGTGGAGAAAAACAAAAATATTCAGTCATTTCAAATTACACAGGTCAAGTTCTAGCCAATCTATGCTAGAGGGTCTGGAGAATAGAAGATACAAAATAGTGCAGGAAACCACGTTTTTTGACTAGGTTAGAAAACCGAGGAATATTAGAATTCCGCTGCAGAGAGCTTTACAACGTGCGCATAACATTAAATTCAACAGTTAACACTTTCTTCGAGCACAAATCACTTCCAACAATTTTAATGTGCTAAGCCTAAGTAAAAATTCACAAGGACAACGTGATGCATAAAACTGATCGTGTCGTGATGACTATAGTATCAAGCAAACGCTAGACAAAAATTAGTTTGCACACAGCTTGTCGGAGTATAGAAAATATGAAAAACCTTTGACATTTTTAACCACCAATCACACTTTAAACATTGCTTGCCCCACTAGCATTTTTCCAGACTGCTCTGTTGAGTTTTACGCTACTGCTCTAGGCTGTATCTCTCGCGATCTGCACCCTCGTGATCAGTTTTGCCTTCTGAAAAGGCAAATTCGCGAGTCACCTAGGAGTCGGAGAGCACCTACGTCATCGGCGAAAATCACGTTCTTCGGCAGTCTCCTAGAAGCCGAAGAGCACTTACATCATCGACGATGGGTTTTATATGCACAAAGCTGTCCAGTTATAACGGAGTTGCGAATAGCAACATTTTCCGTTTGCTTCACCATGATTCTACAGGACTAGTGCGCTATTAAGATAAACAAGAAATACTGACAAGTGAACAGCATTTTTGTATCAGCAGGAATAGGTTCAATTGGCTTAGTGACTTCTGCGTATTTAATCAAGACCTAACCTTGCTTTTATGACAGCAAACAAAGATGAGAAAAAAGGGGCTAGCAGGATTGCGAGATAGAAATCGTATTATTGCTGTGCTACTCTTTAACGAAATTGCAGTTGGTCACGTTTTCCGGTTACAAGCATATAGATTGGATTATGATTTGTTTACATGCAGTCAGTATTGAACTTGTCAGATTTGCCGATATGTTTAGGACAAGGGCGTACGCAAGGGGATTGGGGTTAAAACCCCCATTTGAGCTTGATATTTTACAAAACTTTATTATCTGCCCAAAGGAGATTAATTGTTTTCGCATACTTTTTGCTTGTTAATTTGTCGACTTGATGCAAATACCACGGAATGAATTTGCATGCACATTTCAAGGAACATTGTAAATGGGCCAAAAAGTAATAATTATGTTTTAGTGGGAATTCGGGCTATCGCCTACGTCCAGAAACCACCTCACCACTTTTTGCAGACCCTCCATTCACTACGCATGTTCAGATTGTGTTCCGCGATAGTTCGCTTCATCTGAAACAATTGCCTTTATTTTGTCTGCTAAGGCTGACAAGCGCAAACTCGTACCGCATTGGCTACATTACCAATTTCTGTAGCACGATAAAACTGTTGCACGAGCTCAAAAACAACAGTTGTTAACATAGAAGCATTCAGGCATTTGAGAATGTCTCAGCAGGGTAAAAAGAAAACTAAAAGTTTGCTGGACTTCCAGGCCCGTAATCAGCTTGGGACACCGGGGGGCGAAGAGCTTTCTAAGAGGGGGACAAATTTTTTAAACTATGTCCAATAGTTTCAAAATATGTCCAACACATTTTTCCTGGGG
>JGI24022J15233_10001590_pt1 | contig 19421 bp, 10 predicted proteins | sample Ectturendosymbi2_FD_15233 | JGI IMG/M metagenome (IMG submission 15233) | reverse complement strand
ACAAAAAAAAAAAAAAAATGAAGAAGTTTATGTGATTGTGCTCGAAACGACACAAAATAAGCCAATTTTTGATTAATCTCAACATGAACCATATTTATTTTTCTAAAACAATCTTGATTCATGCCTGAATTAACAAAAAACAAGCGCGTACAAAGTTTAGAAATTTTCACACGTTTTTCAGAGATTCTCACAGAAACTTAATAACAATGTGTGGCAATACACACAGGATTGACTAAAACATCATGGTTCGTTACGCAGAAAGATCACCATTTTCTAAACAACGTTACTACCAAATATCCTTCCAAGGGAAGTCGATCAACGCGTGTAAAATGCATGAAGAACAAGCGTAAAATCTGAAGTGGATACCACATGCAAGTATAATACTTTGTTACAACAAATTGCAGCAGGTCTCTGAGCTGTCTAGAAGTAATCGTGTTTGCAAGTCGCAATAGAAATTAGCCCAGTAAAAATAGTTGGTCATCAAAGTAAGGCAATGAAGCTGCAGAACATGATGACTAGGTAGATCTAAACACCTGCAGCCAACCGTTACAGCCTGGCATGCTACATTAACAGTTTTGCATCTTAGAATTAACATTCAGATGTCGAATTGTGAACATGGGACAATGAACACCCGCACAAGATAAATATTCATTCTAGCACGCAACGCATTCTGAACTGGTAAAACTGGTGCCATTTGTTTATGTTTCACCATCTAAGTAAATCATAGCAGCATCTGATTCAAAAGATACCTTCTGCTGCTCACATAACTAACACTGGAACAACTTTCGCCACTTTTCATCGCATGACGCTAGCGGAAAAACTATTTATGGCGAAGCAAATCATTTCCACTGCTTTGTGCAATAAGGCAACGAGGAAAATGGTCGCTTCCATACCGAACGTCTGCAGTCAAAAAAATCAAACTAAAAACACGTAAAAAACTTTGCAACTGAGTAGAGCCTCAGATGATGTCAANTTTTGAAAATTGTGCGTGAGTTGTTTCACTGCTATTTTTNAAACCAAACGGTAATTCCCGTGAAAAGTTGGATAAATAGACACTGACCCGTATTTTTCGACCACCGTCTTTATGTCNTTCTTAAACTTCTCCAGAAATTCCTTGAAAAAAGCTTGACCCAGGCTTGAGTTGATCAGGCGAGACAGCCCAGGAAAAGTAATGTTTATAGTAGCGCACGATTTTGACACTGCAAGAAAATGCTGGAGTATAAAATGTTTAATCGTTTGCTAAGCAACCTGCGCTCAAAATGGATAGAAATATGGAACGAAGACGTGGGGTACTGCTGGACGTTTGCTTCGAACTCTTTTTACAATTTTATGTTCTTTGCATTTGCGCCTTCGATGTCACAAGTGCCCAAAAAACAGAAAAAAAAACAAAAACAATGTCAATCAAGTACATTGGACAGGTATTAATAAAAAAACTGCACACGCTGAAATAATGTGTATTTTATTCTGTTTAGAGCGAGACAAAGCCTTTTTCGCAATAAAGCATCATTCTGTATATCTGAAAAATATAAAAGCAGAAGTGAAAACAGCAAGCTGCGGCGGAAAAACTGAAAAAAATATATAATAAAAAATCCTAATCTCAACAAAGGGCACTCTTCACACACGAACAACAGGCTGCACTTCAAAATAAACAAATTGGCTAAGTGTCAAGAGATACTGATCACTTTGTAACGAGAAAACGTTTTGTCTATTAGCATACACTAGACATTGAATTAGCGTTTCAAGTTTGCTGAGTTACAACTACGCAACATACGCGTATATTGGATGAAAATGACACAAGAATTTGTGTGAAATACCTAGCTGCTTCATCGTAGACTGGGTAGACGATTTTCCAACGCTCAACAGAGATAGAGAATACATCATCTCAGCTCAGATTGATTTGGGAAAATCATTTAAGTGACAAACTAAGGGACAAGTTCGTCATTTGAAGTTGCGCATACGTTCAGCAATAGTCGAGTCAGAGTGGGATAGAACGGAACAGGATTTCGATTTTGCTTTTAAGCGGTTATGCCAGATTATTTGCTCCAACCAGCTTCCTACAGTTGTTTTGTTATGGCCTGTTAACGAACATCGATCACAACAGCACTTACGGTAGTTTGGTATAAAGCACGGAATGCTGAATTTCAAGTTGTTGGGTGCAAACCACCGTTCTGTTGGGCGAAATTTCATTTTTTCTTGCATTTGGCAAAACATAAAACTAGCTAACGACTGTAATACGAGACGCACGAACTTAAATATGTATACTGTAATTCGTAACCCCAATCCTGTTCCGACTGGAAACACAACAAATTCCGCTGCAACTCCAAATACAATGGTCTCATTTCATAAGGTAAGATGTCAGTTCATCTATTCTACAACACAAACGACATAAGTTTAATCCACACTAAGTATCGTCAGTAAAAGGTACATCCCCAAATCGTGCATAACACTTTCACAGATGAGTGAGCGGTTCCTTCCAGAGATAAGTGAGCTGCACAGATGTACGAGGAGCGAACAATGTTATTGATTATCGAATAAGATCGATGATAAAAATACAACTACATTGTTTATCAAATGACGCAAGATCTGCTGCTAAACCCACCTGCTTTGGCAAAGGTATTCTTGAATTTAGCGGTGCACATATATCGAGCAGAAGGACATCGAATACTTCCTGCGACAAGTAAAGGTAGCACTTAACAGGTGCGCAAATAAGTTGAATCACGATACGAAAAGATTTACAGGCATAAGAAAAAAGATGAGTCGAGCTGCAACAGACGTGGCCGACGACGCAAAACGATTGTCGCGAAACTGCATTGCAACGAAGAAATTCAGTTTAACAAAATTTTTCTAAAAAAGAAGAGGTAACCCTGTCTGAAAGATCGATTAATGTGCCAAAGAAACGACAATACGCCACGTGTTACACAATAACGCACAATGCCTTCGTTACATTCAGGTACCGGAAATTTCTCTAAAGAAAAGCTTAATTCATCTAAGCAATAAAAAACTAATTCATGAACACGTGCTTGCCTTCATAACCAGGGATTTTGACCAACCGGTGTTGTGGACAAACTACCCACTCCGAACCGCGCACGCGGATTTCCAAAGTCCACGAGTTGTTGCAGCGGTGTTCGTAGCACCTGCCTTCCTCAGGCACGCTCCTCCTCGTTCGTGTTGCTGCGGAATCCTGCACGGAGGTAGTTAAGATAGCTCAGGTCAAACAGAGGCGTTACACATGACGTCATCCTCTCACCACCAAACACACCTGATGCGAAATGTCACTCAAGTTTGAGATGAAGCACCGACTGTTGATGGTGTACACTTCTCCCTTTCGAGCAACTTCCGTTGAATCGCTGTTCAGAAAGTCAGAGTTTAAAAATACCGCCATGATATGAAGTAAATGAAAGTAACGATTTCTCAAAAACCGTAGTATGACTCAGTCCATAACATCATCTTTGCGTGGAATTTTTCTTCAACCATTAATTTTAACTTACGCATCGCTCGAAGGTTTCCAGCATTCGTCTTCTTTCTTGGCTTGGTAAGTTTTGCACGAATCCAAAAACTCGTTTGTTGCGCAAACGCCCTTGTCCAAGCGCAGGTAATGACATCCGTGAGCGATCCTGCCAAAGTTATTGCGCGAGAGAGAAGTTAGCAATACTGGATTGCACGCGACAGAAGAACTTTCTGATTTAGAGTGAGCGTTTCAAAGCACGTTTTCAGAAAACCACCAATCACCACACAATCGCATGCCTGGCGCATCGACGGGAGCCGAACGATCGGACGCAGCAAATATCAAACTTACTGCGACGCAGTGCAAAAGTACGGGTTGTCGCCAGAATGACAGTAAGCCCTCGACCCGAACTCGCACCCGGCGCCTTTCCCCCAGGTGAAGTTTCCGGCCAAAGACATGTCGACCCGGTACCAGCCAGTATCTTCGAAGACGGCCAGTGTTATTCGATCCAACACAGTGAGATGCGCCTGCGACAAGCAAATAAATAAAAATGAGTGTGACGTCGTTGCAGTGCTTGTTTGCTTGCATAACGCGATGAAACAATTCGATGTGCAGACTTGAAACACAACGAAACAATGCGAATTTCTCGCCTTCCACACAAACACGTGTGCGGAGGGACAAACACGTTTTCATTGTACGCAGTTCAACAAGCACGCATCCTATAAAACGGAATGGTGATGTTTCAACCTACATGTCTTTTTCTGCAATAAACAGACGTTTTTGAAGTGCGCATGGCGTGTTACTGTTCAAAACGAGTCTTAGCGTTTGAAAACAAGTTCGGGTTTCAACTGCTTCGTTGTACTTCCCGCCAGGCTGTGGCAGCATTGCCAATAAGCAGGTTCTCAAATTTTAATTTAAACTATGATGCTGTGCAACCTTGACAAGCTGTGTTTTGAAACAATCAAGATCATGTGCTTGACAGAAGTGAACTATCGATGTTTTATATATCAGTGTTTAAACTTCCTGATACTGTCCAACAACACAAACCAAACGGCAGTTTCTGACAAGATCACAAGCCAGGCAGCTACGGTTAAATTAATTTATGCTCGCTTCGTAAGACCAGCTGCAACATAAACAAAGTTCTCACCAAGCCCATAGAAGCAGTCATGAGAGATGGCTGAAGATATCGAGCTTCCCAATGCGAACTTTCTTTGATGTTCTAAGAAAATGCGTAAAAAATAGAGTAAACGCAATACCGCAAGCAGTCAAGAAATTTGGCGCTTTCCACGCGCAATACGTTTCGAGGTGGACCACGCATCAAACTCAAGAGTTTAGCAAAAATAGGAAACAATGGTCTTTTCGAGAACTTCACACAATCGCCTGTTGATCGGATGCCATTTTTCGGAAACATATAGCATGGTTTTGTGATTCATTGCTTACGCCACGTGTCCTGAAGTGGCGATGCTGCATAGGTTTATCAATTATTCTATCTTGCCCACATTCACGTAAAGCTAACCGTTTGCCTCGTGTTTGTTTCGTTTAATGAAATCAAGCAATTTCAACCACCACCTACTGACACAATTCCGACATGTAGAAAGAAAGTGCTTTATTGCGTGAAGGATGGAATAAGTTTCGATGTTTCACTTTGAAATGAAAGTTTCGTTTAAAACAAGCTTGAAAGTTTTCAATTACATATACGGAGCACTGTTAATTTTTGAAACACCTATTTGTCTGTTACGATCTACACTGGTTTTTGTACGAATATGTGCTTGTGCTTCCGTCACACCCGACGAAGTGCAGCATACGAATAGCGCCTCCGGCGGACAGAATATTTTTCATGTAAGTTTTGCGATGTACTGTACTGCAGCATTCACAAAGTGGTAAAGCGCTTGATACAGGCCTAGCTTATCAACCAGTACATTTTGAAACACGTAACTACGTTGCATACAAAATCTTTCATGAGCATCACCGTTGGATATTGTTTGCTGCAATGTTGTCCCGTAGACTAAAGCCTAGCTCACACGGAGTGCGATCGTTGCGATTTTCGGTCTGCGGCAGCAAATTTGTGACGTCACATCCGCTAATCGGGCGACTAATGCGGCTTGCGGCAGAGTAGAAATTGGTACAACTTTGCCGCATCTGCCGCTTCGTGTTGGTCCTTGACTCCTTGGTCGATGTGTTAGGCTGGCAGTGAGCGCATTATAATGGCGGATCCGACAATTTGAGTTGGTTTTTCACTTTATTTGTCACCAAATGCTACTAATAAATTTAGTGATATGTGTTGAATAACAACTAGCCTACTAGGCCTACTGTAGGTGTGGTTGGTAGGCTACAGTGTGATGATCATGATGCCTTCTGGCTGTTGTATTTTTCAGCTTATACTGTAGCTGTCGGATTTTAATGAGCACCTTCTTAGTCTCGTGCAACTTTGGCCAGTGATTTATGATTGCAGGCTACAAAATGACAAAGTGAAAGAGTGTGTGGAGAGAACTTACAATCAGGAACGATATGATGGTTGGTGGTGAATGTTATCAGCAGAAAAGCATAGGCTATGTTAACAAATTGCACATGCTACTAGATTGATCATCACTAGCCTGATTTAGGCAAACAGGGTCAGATATGGTATTGTAAAAGCATTCAGAGACCAGTACTAGCAAGGCATGATAATTTTCTACTCCTTCCTAAAACCTGTAACACATGTTAAATGATGCATTAGGACTTGTAGCTTGGCTTTTTGTTGCACTGCCATTACAAGTCTTCATTGGTATTCATGTAGCCTACTTGTGTTTGTGTTACGGGTGTTAATACTGAGCAAATGATGTTTTAGCTGTGATCTAACCAAAAATATGACAGTTTTATGGTTGATAGTAGGCCTAGGTCAGTGGTTCTTAACCTTTTTTTTTACATATTTTATCCTTTTATCAAACAAGGTCATCAGATTTACCCCAATACCCTCAATGGTGCTCATTTATTGATAATACGAACATAACAAACTCTTACAGTTTAGAATTATTTCGAAAAATGTACATTAACTGCAACAAATGGTTCAGTAAATTGACACCCTTGGAAGATGAAATTAACCCGTGGTGAATCACTGGCCTAGGCCCTAGGCAAATAACTTTGCTGTTACACTTTGTCCTCAATATTTTTAAGTCACCTACGTTAATCCATCCATCATCTGGCACATTGCCTATCCATTTTCTCAGATTTCAACCAACTTTAAATTAAGTGCTTAATCATTTGGAAAGCAGTTCTCAATTTTAAACTTCCTGTCTTGAATGTTTCTAGAGAGAGGCTTACTGCATTTCAAACTTTGTGATCAGTAGGCCAATGTTTATGTAACACTTCACTGAGTTTGACTTTCTAACTTTAATTCTTAGTATGTTCTTCGGTAAATTTGCTATTAGCTTCAGCAGTAGCATTTAATGTACATCAAACTTGGAAATATGGCTGTCGTGCACTCGCCTGCGAATTCTACTAAACACTATCTGCAGAAAGCCTATACGTTTGCATTTGCTGCAAACAGCTGAAATGTTGAATTCATTTTTTTTTAACTGTGGTGTAACTGTTTGTCATCATGTTTAACAAAAAATTTAAAATTGCATATGACACACGCAGAAGAAGATGGAGAAGACCATTTCGCTGTTTAGCGGGGATATCAAACGCTCTGCTGAGCACAGTTTTGTCGTCACGACCAGTGATTCGTGCCTTTGCAGCCGCCTCACGTGTGAATACTCAAACGGTCGAGAAGCAATTGTCGCAAGTGCCGCGCCGCTTCAGCCGCATCACGTGTGAACCAGGTTAATGCTTCGCTGCTTTGCTTGAATATTGCACGATCTGGATTAGGGTAGCATGCACAGGACTACATTTGATCCAATCCTTAAGCCACCAACCAAAATTTTATTTATTTTAACTAGTACACTGCAGTACAGAGGTGGGCAAACTATGGCCCGCGAGGGCATTTTGTGCGGCCCGCAAGGCAGTCACACGTACATAGATGGTACATATTTGCAGTCTATGTTAAAGTAATTTTATCGATTAGATTAAAATTATCAAGTTTTTACCACACGTTTCATTCGAAACCGCATTTTCACTCAATCGGAAGTGACTATTGCTACCTTCATTTTGTGGTAGCTCATGTAAAACTTTTTTTAAGTTTTCAAAGCGAGTATAGATGTAATACGAGCATGCGGCCCTCGGTAGCAATAAAATATTCAATGTGGCCCTCCGTAGAAAATGTTTGCCCACCCTGCTGTAGTACGATACAGTATTGTCATTTATCGTGCCGATTAAGCGTAGTTGACCGGGTAGGCTTGCACTGAAGTGAACTTCCCGAATATCCGTCGCATACCCTCCTAAATTTTGGCTGAACTTGCGTCTTAAATATTTTATTTTATCCAGCGTATATCTACACAAAATCAAAAAGTGGACGTCAAGGTCGCCTAATCAACATGAGAGGTTGAACTTCAACGTTGCTGACAAAACTCGAGTTTTCTCGCACAAAATGTTGTTTGATAAACGGTGACATTATTCGCCGATTTTGTCTGCAATGCATTATTCTTAAGCTGGTTGTCATTGAAAGATCACTTGGCCAGGTCATCTTTCCTGACGTTGGTAATTTCCTTGCGGAGCTTAAACAAACTAGAAAATACAAACTTGGAAGTACTGAAAAGCGTTGCACCATATGCAATCCACCCTCCCCATCAGGCTTATGCAGTAGTTCCTTCGCCCGATAACAGAAATGCCGCCTGGTGAGTTCAACTTTGGTACAGAAAAATAAATGCCCTTAGTTGTTGCCCGAATCACAATGAAAATAGGAAATTGAAACTTCATTGAATAACTGAAAATCCAACCACTCTCACTGGTCAGTGAATGTGGTCAATCACATTTATACAAATCTATTAAATCTAGCATTGTTTCAGGTATTGTAACAGCTAATCTTTCAGATCATCTACCAACTTTTTGCAATTAGTAAAAATTAGCACCTCAACAAGTACATTCTAGAAGTCAGAAAACTGAATGGCATCAATACAGAACATTTTGTTGCTGACTTGAAGTTTCAGTTAAATTCCCAATAAAATTTTGGTCGTTCAATCTCTGTCAATTTGCAGTTTGAGCTACTGCATGAAATTCTTCTTGTGTGTTACAGGACCATGTACCTTAAATGTTTCACGAAAACATCAGCAATTATCTAAAACGCCATGGCTGACTGCAAATATTCATAAGGTAAAAATAAAATGTTTTCTAAAGTTTATAACAAAAAGCAAACACATGCCCAAACTGTTTATAAACTAACTAGAAATAGTCTTAATAGGACAATAAAGACAGCTAAATACAATCATTATATCTTAATAAAAACAATTAAAAAAAATAATGGCAGAATCCTGGACTTACAATAAACTTCAAATGTAAAACAAAGTTCCACAAAGTATAGTGAATACTAATAGCCCGGGTAAGTTATTATACGAACCTTTAAGTTTTACAAATGAATTTAATAATTGCTTTACAGTGAATTTAGATCTGCAATGGCTGAAAAAATTCCTACTCAAAATCGTATACTTCAGCACACTGTCACCTTATTGTTCATCGTTCTATTTATGAAACTTCAGAGGAAAAAGTACTACATTTGGTAGAGAATCTCTCAGAAGGTAAAGCTATAAATGAAAATGATATACCAACCGAAGTTGTTCAAATTAGTCCTATAGGGTCAGTTCTTACACGTATATTTAGCAAGTGCATCAATAAGGATTTTTATCCTGGTTGTCTAAAAAGTCGCCCAGGTTATATTATCTATAAATCTGGAAACCGAAATATTTGCACTAAATCGACAAATATCTATTTTACTGCAGTTCAGTATAATTTTCGAAAGGTTTTTATACGATTGAGTGTACTGAGAATATACGTTATTATCCAGAAATCAATATGGTTTTAAGCATAAATCTTCAAGTGCGTATGCAGTTGAGAGTATTTACTCCAATCTGTTGAGTAATGCTGATAATGGATTATATTCTTGCTCCACATTTCTTGATTTGTTGAAAGCATTTGACACCGTTAATGTAATCATAAAATTATATTTGATAAATTTTATATTAACTTTGCTACTGTATTAGAGGAATTCCCTTACAATTGTTTCGTAGCTACTTGTCCAATTGGACAATGCGCAATCTGGTTTAGTTGATATTTCAAAAGGCGTGCCTCAGGGGTCTGTTCTGGGGCCCGCTTTTATTTTCTAGTGCACATTAATAATTTCCGTAATTCTTCCGCATTTTATACTGTATTATATGCTAACGATACTTATTTTTGTCTATCTCAAAAATCTCGACCATTTGCAGAATATGAAAAATATGCAACTGATTAAAATAGACAACTAACTGGCTTCCTTCAAATTAATTGTCCTTAAATTACTTCAAATAAAAATTTATGTTCACAAAATCTTTGAAAAAAATAGCAGCGGATCTGAAACGTGTTCGTACCAAATAAAATTCAATGACCGCTACTTTCAACGAACAACGTGTGCAATATATTCGGGGTTTTTGATAGACAGCTCGTTACTTTGGTCATCTCACGTGCAATCCATAAAATCATAACCAGTTTGAGTATCTTATCTATTCTACTAAATTTGAAATCTGGTATCAATTGATGTACTAAAATGTCATATGTTAGTTTTGTACACTGCCATCTAAAATACTGCATCGTTTTCAGGGACACAGCTAGTGTTTGTTTTGCAACCACTAGAAGTAGTGCACAATATGATACCACGAACTATTACATATCGCAATTTTAGATGTCATATTCCACCTCTGTATCTCTCAATTTACTGAAACTTCACGATATTTATAGATTTGAATTAGCTAAACTGATGCTTAAATTTCACCATGAACTGTTGCCAAATTCATTTGAAGACTTGTTTCAGAAATCGGCAGATGTTCATTGTCATAGCACAAGATTTGAAACCAACTAAAATCATATTATACAACAAGTTTCAACAAACGCTGGTAAAAAAATGATTTCTCATCGAGGAGCTACTCTTTGGACAAATGCAGAACAAAACATCAAAAATAAATCTCATAATATCTTCAACCAATAGTACTGATCATTTTTGTTATTGCAATAGGAGTGGCCGAAAAATTTACTTCCAGATACACCCTGTTCGATTTTTAGTAAAAATAAATCCACTTGATCTGTCTTGTCGTTTACGATTTTTTACTTGTGTGGTCTGTAGCGTGCCGCTTGACATATTGTATAAAGGCAATTGAAGTAATGATCTGGTCGTTATCTCAGGTCTGATTCACTGTTACATGTGTCTTTGTTTTTACTTTCATATTACTGTATGTAAGTACTACTGAGATGCTTCATTGTGCTGGGGCACTGTGACTCGGTAGCCGCAAGGTTCAATTTGTTCTTCCGAAATAAGTAGACTCTAAACATCTGTTTCAGAGACGTCAGGACTTCGATAAACAACACTTTAATCAGGCTCTACTGGTAGTGGAACATAAAAACAGGTTGAAAACTGGCCAATGCTTCTATAGTTAGAACAATTATCATTGCCAGCATTTCGTGTTCGCCCGGACAACGATAGTTCTACCAACTACCAAAACGTTGGCCAGTTTTTAACACGTTTTTATGTTTTAGGGCCAGTAGAGCCTAATTAAAGAATTTTTTGAAGTAGACTAGTTCAGTGGTTCTCAACCGTGGTTCCGAGAGCCTCATGCAGCCCCCAAGCACCTTTTGTGCGACTCTCAGCAGTCTTTCAAAAACAACTTTAATATTTTGTGTAACAGACTTCGATCTGCAATAAAACAAACCGCGTCAATTTACTTGTGTTATAGTTTTTAGTGCGGCTCTCTAACAAAATCGTAGGCCTGGATTTGGATCCCTTCAACGAAAAGGTTGAGAACCACTGCTCTAGTTCATCAAATTGCTTGTTGCTAAGTTGCTCCCATGCACGTTCGCCCGTGATGTAGTCTCGTGTGTGTGGTGCTTGGCTCGAGTGTGCTGGAGTTTCGCATGTGATTCTATTTTGTTTTCTTTGCGTAACCTACTACTCCATGTCTCGTGGGCCTTGCGACTGAAATAAATATACAATAAAATACACTTAATGCATTAATGCAGTTAGTACTACGATCTGTTGTAAACCCAGAGTGCAGCAGAGGACATACGCTGTGCATTAAACTTTGGCCTCCACATGTCAACGTGCACTATGCTTTCAGCCTGGGTTTATTTTTTTGGTGATTTTTCGATCATAGACCGAATTTTTGTTAAATGACCGAAAACACTGAGTCATTTCGATCATTATGTCGGAAAATTTAGGCCAGTGAATACCGTTATGGCGAGTTTTAGTACTATTGCGGGACAACTGACCGACATGCCTCAGCGACAAAAGAAACCCAGCTTTCAGCGCACAGTTCAATAAGATGAACAAGATTCAACCTCTCGATCACTATCTTAAAGAGTGCAGTACTTCTTAAGTCTGCATGACACGCATTCATAAGCCGAAGGCTTGCCACACTACACCTGCATTTCGTCGCATGAGACCGAGTAGCTCCGTTTGTGCAAATCGCTTGTGCTGCCAAGCGTTGTTAGTTAACATAAAGTAATAAAACTAAACAATGTCCGAACTTGCACTATCTGTTTAAAAAAACAGTGTTACACAGTTTTTAATGCACGATCAAGACCACCGTCTTTTGTGAATGTAACAATTGATCGCCAATTACGCGAAAATCTGAGCCTTGCTTTTAAAATCAATCACAGGAGCAACACATAAAGGCATGGTATAGATTCTATAGAAAATGCAGGCCGGTGACCTATTCTACACATAAAAGCTTCAATATTTTTGGTAACGAAACTATCGTTGATCACAACTTTGCAATCCTTCAAAATAAATACATTAAGGTTTGTTATTTTATCTATTAGCGCCTTCAAACAACGTTGTGAACAAATGTTTTATCATAGTATCAAATAATTGATTTACATTGCATTGTATTCCTGTATTCCTAACTTTTTTGTCTTTATAAGCAACCTTCAACAGAGCAATTTACAAAAGAACTTGATTGTTCAGTCTCGGCCTAAGAGGATTTTTTTCGACATGCTTGTGACGCGTGTATTGATGTTCTGACAAACAGTAAAATCAAAACAAGTTCAGTCATTAGTCAAACGTGCAGCATGTCGCACGGTGTACAAAACATACCTGGAAATTCCCTTCCAAAGGACCACCCATGTCGCTGCAGTTAAAATGCATTTCGGATTCCCGCACAACTGCTGGTGAAAGAATCCGATACCATTCTTTGTAAAAGCCGACGGTGTTTTTTCTGTTTACACAATTTTCCACACGTCCATGTGCAGCATTCTTACCCTAAGCAAGACAGCGCAAGCTTAAGAAAACAATTTCAAACACTTATAAGCCATTGTTCGCAGCACATAGTCGCCAACTACCTTCTTGCTGAAAACAATAGAAGTTGGTTGGTTAGTATCTTCCTCAGAGGACTCGAGGTGAAAACCAGTTTAAACAAAACTGCGGCGGTGAGGACGACAATCCTCACTGTCTCGTATCGATCTAAGCATTTGCAGCAAGTCATATCCAGCATACAAGTTCATCATTAACTGCTTTTCCGGAGCATGCATTTTTCAACATCTGAAAGCGCTATATTTTTTATAATTTTCAGTTACTCGTTCGTATTCCTCCTGGTGACCTGAAACAGTCTTTACGCACATATATATATCAATAAGTTGGCAAATATTTTTAGCTGCGGCATCATTATCACCAGTTACTATGTGAAGGTGTTCGAACAATGAACAAAATAATCTACCGCCTGAGAAAGCAATGCAGGATTCACTTTACTTCAATATATGTAGTGCGTGTTTTCATGCACACTGTTTAAAGTTAGTTGCCTTGACTGAACAGCACAGCTTAAACATATCTATCTCCATAGGACACCTAACTGACTCTTTCCTTGTATCAACAGATGCAACCCTGCAAGTATGTCGACAATAATCTCCATTCGTCAAGCCCTGTATGTGAACATATCCGACCGACGGTGCGCGGTAAGTGACGCGTCAAACCGAAGAACTTAATCATAATCGGCAGTCTGCGGCGTATAGTTTACTTCAACATCAAAGATTTGTAATGAGTAGTCTGCTACTGATGAAGGTAGGATGTTGTATTCAATATAACGAAGTGCCCGGGTGCTTTTTTGAGTAACCATTAATAACCACCAGCAGCAATGCACACAGGCAAAAAACAGCAAAACGCTTTATCCCAATGGTTCTCAACCCGGGGTACATGCACCCCTAGGGGCACATTTGCTTATCTGAGGGTACATTTAAGGTTAGCAATAGAGGGGGAAAATGTGAAAAAGTTGATCAATTTTAATAGAACCTTTTATATGAAGTTCTATGAAAAATTCAGCGGATTTTTGTTATTTCACTCAGCCTTATGTCATAAAAAATTTGGGGGTACATGCTCATCTGTCCAAATGCTGAAGGGGTGGTCAGAGAAAGGTTGAGAATCCCTACTCTAGCGCAACGAAAAATACATTTGAGTTGATTTGTCGCGTCAGTTTTGCAACAAGCGGCCACCAAACTTTCATACACGTGCCTCTTGGCTCGCTCGCTGGCAAACTACACGTCTTCTTCAATTGCTTCAGCTAACCATTTAAGAAAAGGCAGTATTATGACAACTTCAAGCTGTCAACAGATGGCACTGTACACCTCGGAAAAAAGGTCGACCGTTATACTTATTATATCCGAGTACAATTTGGTTGTAATGATTTTTTAAGTGCAACTAACTAATCGAAGGCATAGAAAAAAAATTCTGTTAAAACGATTGCTTTCGGGAGAAAAACCAAATGACACGAAAATCAGTAGTCCATGCTTATAAACAGAAAATATAAAGCAAGAGTTCAATGTGAACGCAGATTTCAAACAAATGGCAATGCCACGAAAATATAGCGTTGTTCATTAACATCAGCTACCAATTCTTGTTTTTGTTGTCTTTTTGTCAACAGGTTCAACCGATGGCAGCCGTCGTAGTTAAGAAACTAGCCTCCGCAATCCTAGTTACGAGTGTTCTAACTCTTGACCAAGCGTCCGTAATCATACAATTGGGGTTGATAGGGATGAGCAAAGTTGTAGTTACGTTCTTTGCAAACACCAACGTTTCAAGTTTGCTCGGAAAAGCAAGTCATTCAATCAACAGAAGTGGTCGCACCAAGTGCGCAACGCGGCTCATTTAAGTACAGATCTCCAGTCTGGGACAGAATCAACAAAAGCACGCTAAACTTATGCACAAGTATCCAAACAATGAGATAGTGAGGCACTTCCTTCGCAACCAGCAGGTCAAGTGGTCAACTCACAGTGTATCAAAATATACGAGCATACCTCCAACGGAACTGCTTCACTACAGACTTGAAACTTATCGAACAGCTTTTGCGAGAATCCCAAGATGTGGAATAGCTCGTGGACTACAGTCTGGAAATGCAAATAAAACATCACGGCATTAAGTAGCATGCATGCGCTAACAACAAGATACACAAACAATGACGGGATCAAGGCACACAGCAATTCAGTACGTTTCACGACTAACAGCCAAAGTTTTGTCACAATGAACAGAACAAGGACATGACAATTTAAAATCTGTCATAATGACCAACAAAAATAAACACAACTACAACAGAGGAAAATGCTTTTAAATGAAAAACTCTTGCCAACCAAAACATGTTTTACCAAGTAGAATTTTTCTGCATCAAACGTCTCTGAATTTAAGTGAGTTGGACAGAAATTTGCATACCCTGCCACCGGCCTGTTAAATTGATCCAACTGGCAGTAAGCAGCGTAAGCAACAGTGCCCTGAAATCAAAACAAAGCATTGGAAAATATCCCACTGCCAAAGTATAGAGGAATCTGATCTCCGCATCCATCGCCAACCTTATCAATACATCTTGGAGTGTTGTAAGATCGAACATATATAACAATATCAGCTTCGGGTATGCCAGTGCCGTTATTGAAGTAAATCGCAGCAGGCTCGACGTTAGTTCGGTTAAATGTCTGAAACCCTTCCAAATGTTCGTCAGGAATCTGCAAAAAATAATGAAATGCGGCAAAATAAGCATTGCATGATTTTCGAGGAAAGATTTTAGACAGCACGTGCTAAGAAATGACCATACGAGGCACACAAAAAACAACGGGTTATAGCCAGGCAATACATCTTCACCGCCTGTTCGTGGTGGCATACCAACCATTTCAAACGTTCCAGACAGTTGCTTCGTTGCCCAGGTAACAGCAACATAACGGGAACAAACATCACTCGGCAATCGTCAGTGTCAACACTAGAGATAGACCGATGCTCCGGCCAACCGGATATATAGGGCCGATTTTTGGGTTTCACCGATACATCGGCATCGGCCAAAATGGCTGATTTTATCGGCCTCAATAGGTGTTGACAAAACGCTGCTATATTCCTCACGCATGTAGAACTTGCGCAAGAAAGCACAACGAACCAAGTCAAGGCAGTTATCTTGCAGCAACGCTAGCAGGTGCGTTTTCATAAACAAGCAGACAAGATGAACAGAACAATAAAGCACGCATCGGCTGTCGCTGCCGAAACTAAAGCACCATCATTAACTGATTAATCAAAAATCGTAGCAAAATATTGAAATTGCTGTGATTTGAAAAATTTTAGCTCATAAATCCTGATATTTGAAGTTTTTGAAAAAAGGGTAAGGCACACAATACATTATATTTTTGATAATGAAGAAGAAAACAAGATTTAAAAATTTTGGAAATATCGGTATCAGTCTATGAACGGCCGATATATCGGTATCGGCCCCAAAAAAGCCATATCGATCGATCTCTAGTCAACACCACGCACCGAAATGGTACAGAACGTTTCATGAAAAGATGCAAGTTTCTTTCGTTTCTGAAGTTATCCCGAACAGTTACCAAGTCGAGAAACATCACCTGAAATTCCTGAAGGCATTTCTCTCCGCTGTAGTGTTGGTTGTATCGCCCGCACCTGTAGTGTAGAAGAAAGTCTAATAATTCACATCGACAATTCTCTGTTCAGCAACTGAAGATTACATTCATTGTCGATAAGCAACTTCAGCGTAGGTTTACAACTTTGCAACTGAAAATTCATTTCAATGAATGATGGCCTGCAGTTTGATCAACACCATACAGCACCAACACAATTGCACAATTTTTCACAAATTTTTTTTAAATTTTAAGCAAATCACAATTTTTACAAAATGACACATTTCTTACTTGCCCCGGTTTGGCACATTCTCATCAAGCCAGTAACCATCACATATATTATGTCTTGACAGAAGAAGAGCACCATGCACACGAATAACTAACAAAAAAAATAAGACATTAATACAAGCAAGAGCACGAAAAACGTAAGTCGAAATTGTGTCATGCATTGGAAATGGATGGCTTTTGCAATGCTTTTTTGACGTAAAACTGGTGTGAACAGTTGATAACACAGACGGTCAATAACCACCAACAGTTCTAACTAATTGAATGGAAACAGTATCCATAACAGCTAGGTAACAATCATTCTACCGCCAGCCAGGCTTGTTGAACAAGTACCCAGCAGACTTTAGTCAATCTAGATCGTTTAATTATTATTGTTCTGAAGAGTAGTGCCTTCAACGCTGCATCAAGTGGCTTGAAGTGGGAAAACAACCTCAACCGCGTACTGACTTGGTTTGGTTAGGCCATTTAGGCATCCTGCATTGTTTTGAACAGTTGTGAACACACACTATGAAGATAGTTGAACAACCATACAGCAAAAGTTTCAACAACATCAGGTCACACAATTTTGAGAACAAGCAGCACTTTCACAGAATAGCATTCACAGGGTCATTTTCTGAAACCTAACTTCTGAAAAATTAAACAGAAATCAGCAACTTATATCTGGTAAATCAGTGGCTTGAGCTATGTCACACACAAAAAAACTTCATAACAAATGTATGACAATTGTTCATGCATTAACAGCTATACAAAAAAATGTTATGTTCCTTACAGCAACAAAGCTAAGTGTAGGGGAGTTCAAATACCTCAAGTTACTTCATGCCATATAGTTAAGNAGTTACACAATCTTTAACATAATCCTGCAGTGGCATATGTGGATATAATCATCACATAATTTCAACATATTTGTGGTACTTAACATACAAAAATCACCTGATAAAATTCTTTCTATTAAATTCACAGCTCTTTCCATTCCAGTCTTCAGTCTTTTAAAGCTTTCTGTTCCATTTGCATGATCAATGCTATGGTAATCATACCATATCTTCATCCGCAGTGGTTTAAACGATGTATCGGGATCATCACTGTTTAATTGTGCGTCAATTAAGTAATCAACAGTATAATCGCCACCAATATTACTATCAGGCATTCCATAATTTTCCATGTCTTGGCCATCATTACCAGCGTTCCTTTTTGATTTATACTTTGATGGTGATTCAAACATCAGTGTAGGCAGACTTTGTGCCTGAATGTCATTTTCATGAACTGAAACAGATGTAAACGTCCTTGCCCTGTGAAAATCAACCACTCTGTTCTGAGTGCTGTAGTGCTGAGGACTTCGGGATAAAAATGTAAATGGAAGTTTGTCATGGATGCACTTTGCAGTTACTTTGTAAAAATCAGAAGTCATATAATAAAAAACAACACTATTCCATGCAACGGCACCCATCAGAGAAGCTGCCAAGGAGCTCTGAATTAATATCTGGCTTAGGATGAAAACAACTTGAAGTAGGCATATTTTCATCTTCTGTCCACTGGATGATGAAAAACTGATATCCCAATAAATCTAGATGCTTTTTGAATGAGCATGATGTTTGGTGAGCCGTTTACACAATGACACCACGCTAAATTCAAACAATTTCAAAACCTACACAAAATAAAAGTTTATTTTGCATTGGCTGTGCTTACATCATACTCATACCAACTAATTTGTGCAATATAATAATGACATGAAAATATTGCACATAAATGCCATGCTACACTGAGTCACAAGCATAGGCGTACGAGGCAGGGGGTCGTGGGGGCAGCCGCTCCCCTGTCTTGAATAATTTCAGGGCAAACCCTGTTTTCAGGGCAAGCGCAAGATGCTCAAAAATCCTGAATGATAAAAAATATTTTAATACAGGGAAAAATTTCAGGGCAATTTGTGTTTTTCAAGGCAAGCGCAAGTTGTTCAAAAATCCTGAATGGTACAGTGAATTCAGGGCAAACTCTGTTTTCAGGGCAAGCGCAAGCTGCACAAAAGTCCTGAATGGTAAAAAATATTTCAATACAGGGAAAATTTTCAGGTCAACTCTGTTTTTCAGGGCAAGTGCAAGATGCTCAAAAATCCTGAATGATAAAAACATATATTCAATGCAGTGAATTCAGGGCACATTCTGTTTTTCAGGGCAAACGCAAGATGCTCAAAAATCCTGAATATAAAAGTATACTCAATGCAGTGAAAAATTTCAGGGCAACTCTGTCTTTCAGGGCAAACTCTGTCTTTCAGGGCAAGCGCAGGTTGCTCAAAAATCCTGAATGGTAAAAAATATATTCAATACAGTGGAAAATTTCACGGCAAACTGTTTCTCAGGGCAAGGTGAAAAAATTTTCAATACAGTATATTCAGCCAGGAAAGGCAATTACCGTAAAGTTTCTTGTCTGGGAGAACACAACACACAAGGAACCTCATTCCTTTGAGTTAACAAGCAAGGCAAGTACAGAATTTGCCTATAACGGCACCTCTTGGGGATTGTTTGCAGAACGTTATTACCGAATTGAAGTTATGAGCGAATTGAAATGCATGTAGAAGATGCCATCGGTACTCAACAAAATGCAAAGTTATAGGCGAATTGACGTTATATACGAAGCCGTTATAAACGATTTCAGCTGTATAGAACAGATTTACAAGAGGTTTCAGGCCCAATTCGGATTAAACCAAACAAGTTAGTTTCAGGGCAAATTGTTT
>JGI24022J15233_10001587_pt1 | contig 19428 bp, 10 predicted proteins | sample Ectturendosymbi2_FD_15233 | JGI IMG/M metagenome (IMG submission 15233) | reverse complement strand
ACCCACGTCACCCCCAGTCAACTTTAACAACGACTGACGAGCCCCACACCAGAGGTGGCCACGGACCCGGACTGTTGGAGTTGACTCCGACACGATCCGGCCCGGATCCAGAGTCATTTTTTATTTTCGGCATTATCAGGAATCTGCGTGGCTCTAACAAAAACGAAACGGATTAAACAAGGTGTGATTTTATTGCACAGACGGTATTCGGAGTTTGAACAGGAGCCGGATTTCCAAATTTAAAAAGGCTTGAGTCTGGATTCCAAAACTTTAGAACAGGAGTTAGAGTCGGAAATTGTGACTCCGGCCACCTCTGCCGCACACCCTGGAAGTCCGAAACTGTTAAACTCCATTCCAGCAAGTTGTTCCAGATAAATCGGCCCCCGTTTGCGTCACGACAAACACACTGCCATTCGCGTCTGTTCAATGCAAACCAGTCCTCACACAGAGATCTCAAGCGAGGGGCATTTGCCCTGAAACAAGGCAACAGTTATAAACACAACGTCGCGCGGACGTAAACTCAAGCAAGTCAACAAAAGAAAATTGAAAGAGTCAATTCGTCAGCAGCAACAGCAAATACTTTTCAGAGGCAAGAACAGAAAGACTAAGGTTGCACTGCAGTAACAAGCGGGAACATGTACGTTAAAGCATCTCATAAGCCACTGCAGACCAAACACAAAAAGAAAATGCACAACACTCTCAGCATGCCCAATATAATGTGCCAAGTGTGGAGGATAGCAATACATGCAACAACCAGAGAGCTTTGTGCTTGCCAGTGCTGTGCAAGACAAAACCAAGCGCCTCATCGTGGCAAATCGTTTCCAACTTGCAGTACAACGAGTTCTCGCTCGAGCGAGAACTTGCTGACAACGTAATATGCAAGCTCATGCATTAAACTTATAAACTTTTAGATATACTGTACTTCAAAGTAAGCTTTTACAGGTTTTAAACGTTGAAAGAGTGGCATGTTAAGCACCTGTCACAAGAAGTTCACACAGAGAATTTCTACTCTTTCTTGAGGTCTTCTGAGGAAGAAGTTGTTGTTTCAATTTATGAAATAATAAAACTCATCAAAAACTGTATATTTCCCCTCTGCCTGACGCACACACACAAATAGAGGTGTGAACGATACTCTACGACAGTGGTGCTCTAACCGTGGCCCGCAAGGCCCTTGGAGTGGCCCGCGAAGCAATTTTCATTGGAAAGAAAACTTAACACTTTGATCATTTAAGAGAAATTTTTGGAGAATTTTTATCGAGATTATGAATTCTTGTGGCCCGCGAAGGTTTCTGAAAGACAAATGTGGTCCACGAGCCAAAAAGTTTGAACACCGCTGCTCTATGACGTGGCAGGCGTAAAAAGCGTGAAAGAAGCCACAGCTTCCAATGAGGCAAAAACGCTATTCTTTACAAGTGGGTGCTGGTTTTATCTTCCGAAGACTTTTTCTATTTAGCGAACAGGTGGTATCTTCACAAACGCGATTCTTACGAAGCCTCTGCAAACGTTGATCGGTACCTTTTGATGCCTATTCGTGAAAAGGTACTAACAAGATACTTTCAGTTTCATGCACATCCATTTCACCCTGCACTTCAAGATTACGAGGGAAACCATGGAATGAAAGTGCCACTCATGTCAATCTATACCAAAAACTTAACACTTCGCACGACGAGAAACGTGACATTCCTGAACATGATAGCGATTGCTCTCATGGCACAATGTGGCCAGTGCAATACAACCGAGAGAAAACAAACATGAGAAGAGGTAGTTTGGTAACTCTGCAAAGCCGCAAATGGTTGAGCGCCACTTGTTTCTGACACAACGATTCAGACAATTGCTGGCCAAGACAATTTGAATACAACTATTCACACGAAATGAAGTTTATTTGTTTTCTCTTTCAACCATAATCAGTCATTTGTTCAGTCCTTAACTTCAAATTTCCAGTGTCGCTCAGCTGAATTGAATTTACTGATTTTTTCCCAGCCGTGAGAAACCATCGCAGATTTTTTTTATATCCGATGTAGTTCCCATTTAAAAGTTTAGCGAGGCCTCAAGGACGAAAGCTGCGATTAGGATGACGCTACGCAGAGGAACTGTGCACACAACCAACGTAGACTTGACTGGCACAACATGCCACAAGGACCACGCACATCTTCAGGGCAATCGTGTAGGAGTTTGGATTACTGCATGCCTCCGTGTAGGTTGTATAACACTCAGCGAACAAGATCGGAAAGACAGCGAAAAGCAGCGTCATGTATCAACATGGGGGAAAAGCCGGGCAAGCGAGTATAATCGGTCTGGGGCAAAGCAAAGCCAATTACATTGAAGCATTGGTCATTAAGAGCTGGACTGCTGCTTGGCAGTAACTTTGCAACGTCAAAAATTGCGACGTCAACCTAAGTTAGGAACAGCACTGACTGAAGCAAAATTTCACAGTCGGTCGAGCCTTCAGCTTTTCCTTGATTACATTACGTGTTTAAAAAGAACTATTGATATTAAGCCTGGGGTGCAAAAATGAGATCGCCCACTCGCCGCCGCGTGACCAAAAACTGGGAGCGCGAAGGGGATTTGCAGCGACATAGCAGCGTTTATGTTTATAATTTAAATGGCAATACTATGGCAAAGCCTGTATGTTCGCGCAACTAAGATTCAGTATATAGACTAGGCTTATATTAGACTAATTAAAAAAGACAGTATTAGACTTGTATTAGACTAATTCGCACCGCACCAGTGTTACACCAATTTATAGCGCGCCAGTACACTGAAGTTGAGAGCACAATTTTTTGTGTCTACCCAAAACATGCTGCCTTGTTGCTTGTGCATTTTTAACAATAGAAAAGTTATTATCCTTATTCAAAAAAAATCCTTAAAACTTTGTGGGAATTGGTCAAACAAAGTTTGCATGTTTCTTTTGAAAGGCACGGTGTAAGTAAAGGAAGAAACTGAGGAAACAAATTAAGCAGAGCCCAAGTGGCGTCAAAGCATATGCGACCAGCATGCAGGCGAGAGTCGGCTCAAAAACCTGAATCTTTTTTCCGGTCGTAGTTTCTGCAAATTCAGTTGCAATGGATCACTGAATAACACCTAATAGGAATTTATTGCATCGCAACATTTCTAAGTTTAGAATCAATTGAGCTGAGTTAATGTCTACGTCAACCATTTCGTAAGCATAAATTGACGTGAGATCCGAGGCTAGCTTGCCGAAAATAACCGATGAAGACGGTTGGAAATGAATAAGACTTTATTGAAACTTTTTAAAAAAGTTTTTTAAGTTTTTTTTTTTAACTTAAAAACATTTTTCAACACTTTATTGCTGAACTTTATTAATTGGAATTTTGTTCACGAATTCTTTGCCCAACAATCAAATGATTAATTTGGTAAATCATCAATTAGCTACAAACATTTTCTACTGATCTCAATAAAGCAGACAACTGAACACTGCACAAAACCATTACCGTCTGCCAATATTACCATCATCACTTTAAGTCTTAAGCTCCTTAAAAGATGTGTTCATGCGTCGGCATCTTGATGATCATTTAAATTATGTGTAAAGAGATAATTTTAAAATCAGATGAAATGCTGGTTTTCAACTATTCCATGTAAGAAATAGCGCACTGACTAATCACTGCCACTTTTTCGTCTTAAGCCAAATAAATACGATCAACAAGTGTCAATAATTTTGTTAAAACAAGGAACATCACTTTTGAGATAATGCGCAAAGTCATGCGATGTCGCACGAAATCGGAAATCATTAAAAACATTTTAATGAAACAAAGACTTGGTTCAAAACTAGGCATTAGTTAACACATCTTTTTATCTTTTTGACAAAAATTCACATAACACACATCGAAATAAAATAAAAAAGCTTTTTTCTCGAATCATACCTACCTGATGTTGCCCTACCAAGCTTCAACCAAGCGTGCTGGCTTCTAAGTCTACAGTGCAACTGTTCTTTAACCATAATCGTTTAACAAATCCACTATGAAAGCAGACATTACACAGGTAACTTCTTTTCGGTACTCCAAATATGGCAAGAAGAGAACGCGCGGTTTGGCAGAGAATTTGCCATTGTGTAGGCGACAAACGTATGAAATATCACGCAAGTGATAAGATATACCGCGACATACGACGAGCTGTACACTGTTAAATCGAATGCAAAAGACTTGCTCGTGTATGTGCAAATGTCGGAAACAGGCGAACCTTCATCGTTAGCTCAACAAGCAGACAAGCTCCGCAAAGATTTTTGCGTAATTGCCAGGGAAATACGGTGTTTTTGCCAGTTTTATTGCCAGGGAAGTATGGTGTTTTTTGCCAGTTTTATTGCCAGAGAAATACGGTGTTTTTGCCAGTTTTATTGCCAGGGAAGTATGGTGTTTTTGCCAGTTTTATTGCCAGGGAAGTATGGTGTTTTTGCCAGTTTTATTGCCAGGGAAGTATGGTGTTTTTGCCAGTTTTATTGCCAGGGAAATACAGTGTTTTTGCCAGTTTTATTGCCAGGGAAGTATGGTGTTTTTGCCAGTTTCATTGCCAGGGAAGTATGGTGTTTTTTCAGGTTCATTGCTAAAGAAATGTTTTTTTTCAATTAGATGGCCAGAAAAATGGGGTATTTTCAGTTCTACTGAGAGAAAAATAAGTATGGTGTTTTTTCAGCTTTGTGACCAGAGAACTATGGTGTTTCACCAGTGCTATTGCCACAGAAAAATGGTGCTGGTGATGTGAAAACGAAACCCAAGGTTGGTATTTCAAAAATGCTGAAGTCAGGCTCGGAAATATTGAAAACATGAAGCATATTCCTGAGACCCGTAGACGAGTACATGTACTGGTCAGCCAGCATTGACTTTCAATAAGATTAAACTAACTGCGTTCCAAAACACACAGAAAATTTATAAAACACCAACGTTTCACGTGGTAAGCAGCAGGATGGTTTAATGATAAATGCAAAAGCGACAGCTATCCTATACTCACGATAATATACAACTGAAGATTATATTTTATTATCTAATTAACAAAGTTTTTGTCTGGTTCCATACAACGGTATATTTTTCAAATCAAATAAACCATTTTTTAAAAATCTGAGGCACAATGGTCAAGCGCATGAAGTAGCCCTGGCAGCAGTCGACTGCGCCGGAGTAACTTCTCAACATACGCCACAAAAACCTTTCACAAGATATGAAGTACAGTCCACCAGGCGCCATACATGGCCATGTCGTGTGACACCAGGCCTGACCTTGATTGTCTTGCAGGGGTCAAGCTGCAGAAAATGACCTGTTGCCAATCTTTATCACCCAAACAGTGCAGCAAATCCGTGGTGGTGTGATAGTACAACTGGTGCACATGTGCATGGCAGGGACGCTTCGGGGCCATCACACAAACACTGCCATTGTCCAACACACACACAGCAGTAAATTTATAAGGGACAAGCTCATACGATGAGCTACAACATGGAGATATATCATTGGCACATGGTACAGTAAAAAAGTAGGTGGAGTTTTATGGCATAGTTAATGTTGGAATTTGTTGTCTGTTTAAGTTTGATTGCGTCAAAACATTGGTCAACGAAAAGAGCGAACTTCTGAAAACCAATCGCTCTCTTACGAACATCACCTCAGTCTTCACTAGAGTGTCTTCAAGCACCGTATTTATTCGATTGTTAGCCACGGCTTATGACGTTTTTTCATCGTTTTGTGAGTCTTACCATAAGCGTATCCAGGGAAGGCAGGGGATCATGCTCCCTCCAATTTTTAATAAAATATAAAATACTGTTGCTCACCTAAAATCAAGCATTTTGCCCCCCAGAAAATTTGGGCTGGCTAAGCCACTGCGGCTTGCATTAATTTTTCAACGCCATTTCGTGTGGCTTACGATCAAAGGCGGCTAACAATCGAGTAAATACGGTAACAATACAGTTATGGGTGCATGTGGTTCTTTGACAACAACAATAGCATGCCATCAAAATAAAACCACCGTCCTGTCTTCAGTGACAGCCGTTCTTTGATCAACAAATTCTGTTGCTGAAAGGCTGTGAACAGCAACAGCTCGCGTACGAACTAAACTCATTTCCACTTCCGAGCTGTAGAAATACTTGAACACCATCAAAACAGGTCATCCCAAACATCTCCACAGCATTCACCACAACACACTACACTAAAACTATCCAGCACAACGCGCTACACCAAAACATTCCGGCACAACACACTACACTAAAGCCATTCAGCACAACACACTACAGCAATCCACCACAACACGCTACAATCCCAGCACAACACCCTAAAAAGACCCACCACACTGAAGTAATCTAGCACCACAGACTAAAAAACAATGATTCTCAACGTGGTCCAGGTGGACCACCGGTGTCCAAGCCATCCAGCACAACACACCAAAGCAGCAAAGCTCTACGTAAGAATGAGTTCAACACTTTTCAGGTTCTCAAATGCACAAAAAAAAATCACTAGTAAAGTACCTCCCAGGCCACTTATATTCTGCAGCGACTCCTTTCTTAGCATGGCACTGGTCTTTCTCGTAAATTGACTGAAAGAAAAGTGAAATGAAGACAAGGAGCATATCACGCTAATACCTGGTCACAAATGTCGAATCTTTAGGACATAACTCATAATCTGCAAAGAAAATCATTTCTAGGAAAGTGATGCCACTTAAAATTAACATTTAAATTTAGCATTAGACAAACAAAACGCCCGAACATTGAACAAGAACCAAATACTATGTACGCAGTTTTGAAAAAGAATATTTAACTTGACAAATCAAGTAGTGATAGATTAAAATTGGTAATCTTATACAAGCGGTATCTTTCTAAAGCCAATCAAGAGCACATTATAAACAAAATGCCACCCGGGACGCCAAGAAAGTACTCTGCTATTTTGCTTTAACTGCGACACTAGCAAATTTCCTCGCTTTCTTCCTATCAACTCCTTATCGTGAGCATCGCACTATTTCATATGAAACAACGATGCTACCTTGCGGTTGATCTAAGTGAGCATCAGAGAAACTATTACGTACAAGATTAACTGTATTTAAAACCTTTTCAGCGTTTACCTAACTAGCAGCGTTTTTCTCTTAACCCTCACTGCCAGGATTAGATCAGATACGTAGAGCAAACGTCGTGGCAACGTTGAACGGGGCAACCAACTGACTGTTGGGAAATGAAACGGATTACTTCACGAAGCTAACTTGTTGGCAACAGGTCGCAGTATTAACTATTTGCCGTTCGATATTCTGTTGTCATGTTGAATAGCCTTTTGTTTCTTAATGCATTTTATTGTACTTCTATGTTCAAATGTCTTTCAACAACAAACCAAATCTTGTCAAGTGAAAGGACAGATAAGGTCGCGGACGATAGCAACAAGTTCGCGAACAAGGGACTTCACCTGATTATTATTTTCGTGGCAGGACTTGTCTCAAACTGTCTGCAATGTTAAGATACTGTATGCATGTATACATATATACAGATGGAATGCCCAAAGCAAACCTTTAACAGTACATTAAAACGTAGTTTTGTCACTCAAAAGACCATAAGAGGATCATAACCAAGAAAATGAACAAACAGCACATCCCGTTTTGCAGGTAAATTAGGATGTGCTGCAGTGCCGCTTAAGTTAGGATATGCTGCAGTGCCGCTTAACAACCCATTTAAACGTGAACAACACCCCAAGTACTTCTTTCCATTAAATGGTGGTAAGTTGTGAAATACAACGTAGAGGATATGTGGCCAGGAACGCCAGGGATAGGGAGGGGCAGCCGCAGCCTGTCAGTGGGTCACTGTCCCTCATGGCCAACGACCAAGATAGAACTACGCTTGTTTAAAGACCAGATCCGAGTGATTCGAAGATGAGGGGGATGGCCGAGTAGAGGCTGCGGCAGGGACAGGATGTGGGGCGACTTGAGAAACAAACCAGGTTCATGGCGAAGTAGAGTCTGTTTGAGGAATGCGAGGGTCGGTGGCAGACTGGTTTGTGGGGAGGGGGGTGACAGACAGACAGACAGACAACGCTTGTTTATTTTGCATGGCCAACGAAAAGACCCGGAGGTCATCAAAGTCAGCTGACCAAAGCCGCAAATCTTATGGTGAGCCGCAAATCTTATGCCAAGACATATCTGACCGGATGGATTGAAGTCCAAGTGAGTGCTCGTTGTTTACTGACTCTAGCATCAGCAGAAATATTGATTTGTGGTAAAAATGCTGAAATAAACAGGGATTCAGAAAAATACCTTGTCGTTGTTTTGAGAAGTTTGCTTTTTTCAATTTTTACACTCTTTTTGCTGCCACCGCGGAAAAGCAAGTTGACAAGATCTGTTGGAATTTCAAACTTGGCAAAATCTAATAATGAGTTTCACATTCTTTGCGTCAGCTTGCCAAGAAAAAGAGTCTAATTGACTGGAAAACCTTTCAACAAGCGTTCATTTTCACCAAAAAAAGAAAAATCTTTGAATACCTGACCCTCCTTGCTCCTGACTTTCGTGGAGTGCTCGTATTGCTGCCTTGTTTACGATTCCCCTGAAAAAATAAACCTCACTGATATAAGGTCAAAGGTCAACAGATAACGCGAGCAAGCCAAACGGAAAGTGAGGAAATTTCGCGACAACGAGGCACGAACCATTTGCAAGTTACGCGCCAGCAAGTATCGAATCTTGCCCTAAAGAAAAACGTATGGGGCGCCGTTCGTAAAAATATTATATCTGACAGATTTAGCACAAAAACTGCTGTCTCTGCGCATAAAACTGCTATCTCTGCGCAGATCTCTGTGCAGAGATAGCTAAATGCGCGAAGAGATAGCTATCTCTGCGCAGAGATAGCTAAATGCACACAGAGATAACTATCTCTGCGCAGAGATAGCTAAATGCGCACAGAGGTAACTATCTCTGCGCAGAGATAGCTAAATGCGCGCAGAGATAGTTAAATATGCGCAGAGATAGCAGTTTTTGTGCTAAATCTGTCAGATATAATATTTTTACGAACGGCGCCCCATAAAAACGAACGACTGGCGTGAGAACTTGATGTTGATCTGAACCAGTGCTCTTCAACAGGGGTTCCGAAAGCATGTAGTGGAGTTCCGTGAGTTTTAAGGGTTCCGTGAGGGTTCCTCGTTTTTTAAGATTTCTTGCTTCAGTGTGTTGATGCGTCATTATGAAATTTTTTAGATCACCGTGCCGTATTCAGACTCCAAGTAGGCCAGTTAGTTGTACAGGAGGTTGAGTGCAGATAGCGGAACAAGAAATATTGATAGTTGTTGCGTCACTTGTTGTTCATTGTTGTGCAATTAAGAACGTTATTGTTGCATCATAGTTATCATGTTGCCGTGTACAGTTCACAGTAAAGTAGACTGAGAAGAAAGTAGACTCAGCTTGAGTCTAGTGGAGAGTGGCTGGAGCTGCTGTTCAACCTTCGTGGGAATAAAGTAAAAACAATGTGAAACCCAACTTTTTACTACTGTATTAGTCAAGCCATATGAAGTAAAATAGCATATTTTCACATGTGAAGCGAAATAGTAACAACAGCGAAGGTGTGGACGGTAATGAGCAGTGTAGTTCAAATGTAAAAGAGGCGCCTGATCCGAAGCGGACCAAATGTAATTCAATTGACAAAATTAGAAAATGGGACGACACATATTTCAGATACGGGTTCTTTTTGCCGGATGAGCAAATTCCGAATGTAGCAGCTAAATTCAAAAAATGCAAGAACAAGCGAGTCATTAAATTTCTTTCTTTTTAAGTTCTGTACTACCTGTTCACTTACTGAATTATCTAATAATGATATACTTGATTTTCTTACAAGCAATTCGTGTCTTTTCAATTTTTGTTTATGAGGTTCCATGACAAACGCCAAAGCATATCGTGGGTTCCTCGATGACAAAAAGGTTGAAGAGCACTGTTCTAAACCCAGCAGGTGGCATTAAGTCAACTTTTAACAGATGAATTTCTAATGGCGATGATCCATCGATACGTTCCACAACAACACAAGTACATTATTTTGAAATGACGCAACTTCGTTAAAAGATGAAACCATTCAGGCAAAGTAGCAACGGACATCGACTGACAACGATAAGCAACATTGTTGCTCGCAGCACACAGGAGACAAAATAAGAGCTACTTCGTGATTGGCAACATCACTTTCACCGGCCACAAAACCATTTGCATCAAACTCACGCTGTTTGAAGATGCTTGTCGGACTTCATCTTTGATCCTGGATTTAAAAATAAACAACCAGAAGTTAAAGAAATGTAAGAACTTTCTGCCAGTCAAGTTTGCAGAAAAAAACTTTCCTCGACAGGGAACAAGCTTCTTATAATGAATTAGTGGATTTTTAGCCTCTGGACAAGTGTTTCCCAACCTGTGTCCCACGACACAGTTCCTGGCGTGCCGAGAATTTGTTCAACCTTTTGTATAGGTTTCTGAGAAGGACGTTCTATTAGTTACATGTTAGTCAATAGGTTTGATGTGCCGCGCGAAGAAAACAGAGTTGCTGAGGAGTGTCGCGGTCCCAAAAAAAGGTTGGGAAACACTGCACTAGACGACTGAACAGACGTCCATTGCTAGGGTAACAAAACTCTCACACACATCAAGAGGCTCAGTGTAGTAACCATGACTCTACCTTCCCGTGAAACATAAGCATTAGGGGGTTTGCGCATGTGTTTCATGCTGCAAGCCCCCCCCAAGCACAAACTCTTAAGAGCAAAAAATCACGGACGATTACTTTGTAATGACGCTAAGTGGCAACCGAACTTGACGCAAGCATGAACAGTGAGTTTTCATGGCACGCATTCAAAAAAAACTTGTGAGGATGGCTGACTTTTCTCTACCGTAAGCACAACCAAGTTTTAATGACTGAAGAGTAACAGTGGGAGACCAAGCAATTTGCACGATACATTTCAATTGCAATTTCACAAACTTGCGTACGAAAGGTAAAGCGGTGGGGGTTATTATGTTTCATAAAATTCGCAAAACTATTGGATTTCAGTCCAAAACTCAGTTTTTTCTTTAAGGAATTTGCATTTTTGGCAACGGAAGCTCTTTCTTCCTGAAATACAATGCATGAGAACATTGTTCTGTTCGGAGCTGAGGTCGGAAAAAAAAGAACTTGACTAAAATCCTTGTTGGTCTCATCAAATACCCACAATTTTACAGCAGATTTAAAATTTATTTGTGCATTTAACTTTAATGCAGGAAAATTTGCAAAAATACTTGAAACCCAAAACGAACAAATTGTGATAAACAACATGCAAATGCACAGCCGCTTACCCCACTAATGCTTTCACGAGGTTGGAAGAACGAGTTTGCGCATGAACTTCAAGAAAACCTAAAAGTTATACAATTCATTGGTAATTGAACTACTCACGCTCCGTAATCTTAACTCAAAATCGGGATAACAAAATAATTTGCGGCAAAACATAAGTTTTAAATTACATCCGTATGTTTTGTAAAACCGCGACATGCCTCATTGAACAGACATTTTGCCAGGTCGGAAAAATGTTACATGGAGAAGAAACTTTCTGTTTTTAACAATCATTTGACAGAAAACACGATGAACTTCAGAAAATTAATATCTAACGAAGCACTTGGAACCACTGCTTATCGTCGAAAATAGTGGACCTTATAAACAGTTGATCACTAAGTCATGCATAAAAAAGAGTTTCTGGAATTGTTTTGAAGCTTAAAGAACTAACTCAACGAGCCTTTAAAAAATTGAGCTACGTCTTCGGAGCTTTTGAAAAAAATGATGAACTGCCAAATAGATAAGTGTTGTGTATTTGTGCGAAAAACCCCTCTTACCTGATACATAACATGCCTTCATTAATAGTTACAGCGATACTTGCTCGAATTTAGTGCATTTCTAATAAAACTTCACTGCAGCACTTAATCCATCCACCTATGTGTGAGCTTTTTTTAATTACAGTTCCGAAATCTACAGAACGAAATCCTAAGTTCTTATCGGAACGGTAACGCAAAATATATCTGAACAAAACTTCTTCGGGAACAATTCACAAAAGCGAGGTAAACCCTGTTTCAATGCGTTACATTGCAAGGCATGGCAACTACTTTACAAACTACAACAGTGGCCTCAAACGTCTTCCGACTTAACGTTGTGAATTCAGAGATTATCAATAATGAACACATCAAACGTTTGGCGCGTAGTGTGGTACGCAATTGCCGGCAAGGCACTGCAATTCGAAACTAAATGAAGCAACAAACAATTTCAAGCACAAACAGGTCACCTTCCGATCGTCCTGTTCCATACAACCATTGCGCGATCAGGGATAAGTCGGAAATAGTGCGTTCAGATAAGTAAGCGAAAACATCTGTGAAACGTAGAAACAACAATCCGTTAAAAACACTTCCAGGGAAAATAGACGGCAGCTTAAAAACCACCCAGCGGAAGAACGTATTTAGTTGATCAACAAATCACTGCTTGAATATTGCAAATTACAAAGAGTTCGCGACTTATATGTTTTTAAGAGAAGGTCTTACGCTGATGTATGTAACACAAGCACTAGAAGAAAGCACAGCTAGCTGGTTACAGAGCGTGTGAACACGTTGTACACGCCCAAGATGTGAATTGTTTTTAAAAGTGTATCTTACACACGTATTTTATGAGTATGTTTAGTTTCTCATTTGTCGGTCGCATTTGCGATCGTAACAAGCAATGTGCAGCTGATGTAACATGTGAAGCTCAAAAAGTACAGAATTTAAGAGTTCTGCTTTCTGTTCAAGTAATAATAATATGAGATACAATTCATTAAAACTGCCTCCAAAAACAAATAACATGCTCGCCTGAAATGAATAAATCGTTCAAACAAACGCTGGCCTCAGACCATACTGAACAAAGCAGGAGAAAAATGAAATGTCGGCAGTTAACCAGCGGCAAAAATGCTTTCTACATGTTTTAATCAATTAGTGTTGCATTTTGTGACTGGTTCAAAACATACGCTGCAAGATATCCATTATTTGAACCGAAGCAAGCAAACATTTTACCGAAAAAAACATTTTGCGAATATTTTTTTGAATGCAAGATAACACAACATTCTAAGTGGAAGTTCTTTCACACAACTGCGATTATGCATTTGCGCGACGCCTTCAATTAACTACAGGGCTACATAATCAACTCAAAAGTTCAGTAATTCGGGGCATGAGGCAGCAAGTGTTCAAAATATGTAAAGCCTGGGTTTATTTTTTCGGACGCAGAGCGAATTTTTTTAAAGAGACCGAAACAAAATTGAGTCAATTCAGTCATAATGTCTGAAAAGTAGGCTAGTGAATACTGTTGCGATGAGTTTTAATACTGCTATGGGACAAATAACAGAAATGTGTAAGCAAAAAAAAACAGCATATCGCCTTATAAACACTATTTTATGAATAGCAACGCAGATTAATTCTTGTAAACGAAACAGCAAATTTCAGTTTGATGTATAGAGAAAAAGCATATACAGCAGTAAACAGTAGGATGATCTCAGCATCGAGGGAATCACTGATTTACTATTAAATTCTGACGTTGTGAACAGATTTAACTATTTTAACTGGTATATGAAACAAGAAGTAAGAACAAACATGCACAGGTGTTCAACTACATTCATCAAAAAAGAGAACAGTATTGAGAGTAGTTGTACGACACCATGCAGCAAAGGCACACATTGATTGTGTGATCGGGACCGGGAGTAGAATCCACACGACAAAACAAATTTATGACAAGCAGAATTATTGCAGAACTCTAACAATTTTCTCAGATCACAAATTACAGTGCATGTTGTTCTTTTACCCTGGGACAAACTCTCATTCTTCGCCTGTCCTGCAAGCTTCTTCACAGCAAAAGGCTTTGTATGGCGACTTAGCAGGACTTTGAACTCCTTGTCCAGTTCGTTTTTCCCTTGTGTAAACAAATTCTTCTGTAATTGAATGTTACCAATTTAGACACAGCAGTAACTATCACCACTAGTTTATAGGTCATTCTTGCCTCAGTTTTTGCAATCTAACTTAACAAAAAGACGAGGTTAAATTGATTTAGCAAACAACAAACACATCTACAAGCTTCAGTTAGTGCAACACAAATGTATTGAGCAGAACATCACAAATACCAAACATAAAACTTCCAGCAACCCACCACTGTATTCAGCTCTGGACTATCAGGGCTATTTTCAGAGAAGAAAAGCACAGCTTCATCCAGTTTTTCCATGCTTTTCAGGAATATTTCAACTTTCCCATTTGGACTGAAACAAATTTAACATATCTGAATATTTAAAACCCATCCCAGGAGAAACGTTTTCGTGTAAAAATGGCTCATTATTAATCAAACCTGGGTAAAATGGACAACATTATAATCATTTCAAGCTAAACTTGGCATAATGCATGTGTGTTGTATAATAATGCATGTGTGTTGTATAATAATGCATGTGTGTTGTATAATAATGCATGTGTGTTGTATAATAATGCATGTGTGTTGTATAAAGCCATCTATGGAGGCCCGTAGCCACGGGGGGCAGTGCCCCCCAAAATTTTGTTGTGCTCAGAAAAATCTGTTTTAAGCATAGAACAGATTTCCTTCCCCCCTTAAAAATGGATTTGCCCCCCAAACCTTAAAACCTGGCTATGGGCCTGCATCTGGATGAGAATATATAGCAGAGTTTCCAACCAGAAGTGCAAGAAAGTAAACTCCAAATTGTGTGAGATAGCATTTAAAAGCTAAAGATTTGCTTTGGTCGACTTCAACTTTATTCTCAAACGCCCTATAACAAGGGTCAGCTACCTTTTGGTAAATGTATGCCAATTTCAGGTTCCAAATCATTGAATGTGCCAACTACATCCCTATTTCTGTACAAGTCAAAGTCAATAATACTTGTTGAGAATCATAGCAAAATGATATGTAAAACTTGAGAGCTTCTGCATGACATTGGAAATTGCTTGGCGTGTCAAGAGTGCCATGTGTGCCACAGGTTGCCGACACCTGCACTATAACTTTAAAGCAGTGCTTCTCTTTTTTCCCACACCTCATATTGATTTTTGTGTAGTATTATGGCCATCCATGCTTTGCTTCAGGCGTGCACTTAATATGAAGTCAAGAAANAACAAGATCTTTCAAAATATTGCAAGCTCAACCAAAAAAGATAACTTTTATCTCTTCTATGAGAAGCACTACTTTAAGACTAAGAAGGGGTGCNNCATGAACAATGAACATGTATTAAAATTACCGCGGGGGTATGAGTANAAAAAAAGCTTATGTACCACTGGAGCAATGAATGTCTGCCACTATTTCAAAATGTTTTCATTCTGGAATCAATCAAGTCTGTAACCTCTTCGGCACTGGTGTATGATATATTCGTACTTGCTATTTGTAGCATTTTCCTTGCGTCACTTTGCACCGCCATAACTCGCCAGCTGATTGAGCTAAAGAGCTGTTTAAACCTATAAAATGTGGAGAGTTTTCTAGTTCAGATTTTTTTAAATTGGAAAGTTTTGGATTTATGTCTTTTTGTGGGTGATGTCGAATGTTGGGTAGGTTTAGGCTTTTTTCACCAAGGTCAGCAGGTTCTGGGCACCAACGCCAAGAGGCAATTTTTTACTCACATTTTTATTGAAAACTAGGCTACAATAATAGTCTATAGAGCCTTTGATTGACCCTCTATTGTTTTTGGTTCAAAAGTTAAGGCCAAAAAGCCACTATTTTTACAAAGTGCAAAAAAATGGCTTTTATGCAAAAAAGTGGGTTTTTGGCCACAATTTTTCAACCAGAAACACTGGATGGCCTATCAAAGGAAATAGCCAGTCATCAATAACATGGTTATACTTTAAAAGTCAATTTATTTAAGAGCTCACAGTTACAAGAATGTGATATATAAAGCCTTTATTGGGAAATGGTTGTGGAGCTGCCTGGTGACTGTGGTGGCAACGCAGCCTTACTGTCACTCTACGGAACGATCAAACTAACAAAACAGCAAGCACAGCATGTGTGCTTAGCAGCAAGTTCAGCAGGTTTTCAGGCAGTCAAAATATTCTACTGACCCACCACTTATGGAAATAGTGTAGGGATTTTCTGACTAAAGTTCTTGTGCTTCAAAAATTTGTTTTTCATATACTGGTTGACGTCATAACAACCAACATAACAATTTCATTAAATGATACCAAGACCTTCGATTTAAAAAACTACATATAAAATACACACGAAAAAGCTGCTTTGTGCAATTCACTTACCCTTGTCTGAGCACTGGTCCAGCATCATGTGCTGCATGATGATAACTTAGCACATGGTCCAATGCACATGTTGTTTTCTCAATAGCTGTTGTCAACGATTGTTAAAGGAATGTCTCCTATATATACAACGCATATGCATGCATATGCACAGGTAAACGCATGCTGGTTATGATCACACACCAAAAAGATACTGTCTTGTAAACGTTGCAGATCTTTGGTTCGCCGATGAACAGGGAGGATGGTTTCCTCTAGTTTGTGGAGACGCTCATCAAATTGATTCAGTATTGTAATCTGACAAAGCAAATTGAGTTATTGCAAATACTTTTTCTTCCACAGCTAAAATTACAACCAACTTGAGAGACAGGAGACCTCTTATGTCCTGAAAACAAATTCAAATGAAAAAAAAGTATGTTGCACACATTAGCCACTCATTTGGTTGACAAAGATATTGCCAACAAATCAAAAAAATAAGATCAGGTTCTTAGCAATTTTGTTCCTTTGCGTACCATGCAGAGAGCTGCATCAAAGATTGCAAAATTTGCATACATATCAAAAGCAGTCACGTGTTGTCAAGCTTATAGCCACAGCCATGACCAGTGTGACGACATTAGGAACATCAAACACAGCTGCCAATCGTTGTGAGCACATCAGACATGGTCAAAGCCACTGCATCCATGACACACACTGTGTAAGTTTGTATTGCATCTCCATCATAGCATTAAATCAGTCACAGAATGTGTTAAATTGTGTATTTAAGCAAGAGGACTTCAGCACTGCCAGTTCATTACATTCCTGTGAGAATCTAATGCATATTACCAGGACTCAAACTTCATTACTCTTGTGTTTGCTGGTTAACAATTTTGTCTGAAAATGTAGATTAGTGAATACCGTTATGGTGAGCAATAAAATTATGGGACAAATGACCAAAATCAATGAAAAAAAACATGGAACATACAGTACATATATGTAAGTACTATACTTGGTATAGCATTTATTAAAGTCAGCTTATTGCATTTTCAATCGAATGAAATGTTGACATTAAAATTTGTTTTTTAGTATAACACTACTTCCTTAAATAGCAACAAGCTCAGAAACAAAAGTTGTTTCTGTATGCAATTGAATCCACTTATACAGAAGCCTCCATATAGGCACATGTTATTGTCTTACCATATTATTTGTTAGAAGGTCTGCTTTTGAAAGACTTTCTTTTATCAATTCAGACCGCTGCTTTTCCTAAACAGAAAAGTGAAAATTTCACAACAAAACCAAACTTTAAACAAATTAAAACAACTGAATTCTCATGAGGTATCTTTGCTGCAATCCATCATTGAACCCCACTGATAACAAATGTAGGGTTATAGCATTTCTTCATTTAATTAGAATATAATAGCAGCTGAGTTGATTTCACTGTTCCTAAGGCATACCAAAATAATGCTTCCTTCATATTGTTCAAGCATTGAAAAATTTTTAACTTCTTCTATACTATTGTATAACCAACTTATTCCATAGGACTCTGAGATAACATACAAAATGTGAGTCCACAATTAAATAGGAAATGTTTTGACATATGGCGATGTAATGCAAAGGTCAACTCTTCTGTAGCTGCATGCCATGTAATTCAACACATGAATAAGGTTGATCACTGCAAACATAAAGCATGTTCAGAAATGCAATAAAAGGGTTTTAGGTTTCATAATCTGAAATGTATATGGAATTTACATCATAACCAAAATGTAGAATTTATAAATGTACTAATAGGGCTAGGGCTTTCAGTTTTGATGTCAGGTTTAGAATTTCAGGTTTAGGGTTTTAGGCTACATTAAGGGTCCCACAGGTTTTTCAATCTTTTTGATCAATTGGATGATGCCAATATAGTATCACAATAAGTTGCATTGCCCTAGCTCACTAGCCACTGCCAAATCAATAACCAAGACACACCATCACGAAGTATGGATAACTGGAAATTTTCTTTGTGATTTGTACATTTCCAAATTGCTTTTGCCACATGTTATTCTAATGCTTTAACTGCCCATAAAGGGCTGTTGAAAGGCTTCTGACTTCCTGATCTGAATTTTCAAGGAAGTGTCTAAACGACCTTATCCAGTTTTCCGTTTCGAAGGAATAAAAAATACAGTATCTTGCATCTATTTTTGCATTAGGTATGAACTTGAGTTGGAGACATTCTCACTGCCGCCAATGTGGTTGAGTGGAAAGTGACTAGACTAGAGCTCCTGTGCAAAGGGTTGACAGTTCTAGTCACATTTTGGCTGTATTGGATTTTTCAATGGTGAACAAAAAACTTTGATATTCTCACACAAAATTGTATGTTAACATTTTTGGGACTGCATATTTGGTACACTTTGAAATACATATACAGGTTCACATTTAGGGTTTTGGATTACGATTAGGGTTTTTTACTCTTAGTGTTTAAAGTTTAGCGTTTTGTTTTGAGTTAGGGTTAGCATTTACTGTTGGGGTTTAGGGTTTACAGCTTGGGTTTAGGGTTAGGGCTAGGGTTACAAAAAATTAATAGCCACTTTAATCCTTTACTCAGAGAAGCAATCCTTTACTCGGAGAAGCAACTGACATGTAAAGAATGGTCAGTTTCTTCGCGGAGGCCAGCAATTTGCTTGATACGTATTTTTAGTCTTTTCAAAGTGGAAGCCAGATATGGTCATTTAGACACTGCCTTTTCAAACGATGTGCATGACTCACTTTTTCACCATCACATTACTTCATCAATTTTTCATGTCTTTACAATTGATTTAGATTGTGTTTCCTGTTTACATATTGGATTTGACTTTGCGTGGTGTCTTGATGCATTTTTTTAAAGATATGCTTCATATCAAAGTCTGTACTTTCTATTTAGTTTTTATCAACAGTTGATCCAATGTATCATTTTTCTACTTAATAGATACTTTTTTGTGTTTATCTCAGACACATAAACGCCCACATCATCTTAGTTCGAAAAAACAAACATTAAAAGAAGACATCAGTAAATACAGTGCTGCATTTTAGTCATGTTAAGTGCCTGCTTTATGACTATTAATTTCTACTGTATTCATGTTGAAAGTAAGTGACCAAATCAGTAAGGAGAACTACATATAAAGTATTTATTGCTTACACCAGGGGTGGCCACCTTGTCTTTGACTGGGATCGAGTAAAAAATTTGTTGCAAACTTGCAATCGACTGGTCGGTAATAAAGCCACAAGTATAAAATGCCAAAGTTGAGTATCGCATGT
>JGI24022J15233_10001586_pt1 | contig 19430 bp, 9 predicted proteins | sample Ectturendosymbi2_FD_15233 | JGI IMG/M metagenome (IMG submission 15233) | reverse complement strand
CAACTTTTCTTACAGCTTCTGAAGTACTCAGAGTTTATGTAGTACGATGAGCTGGATACACAAATTTTATATGCAACCTTTTTCTTTTTTACATGCAACTTTTATCAAGTAGGCTTATTGCGCAAAATGTCAAAGTGTGATTTAAAAAACATGCTTGAGAAGTATTTCAGTATACAGTAGTTCTGTTCTCGTTGATGACCGATTCAAACTGAATATTGACAACTTTTTAGTACAACTTTTGTTACAAATAAATGCATATTTCTTGCGATTTTATTGCAACAAAAACTTGCCCTAGTTATGAGTCCTAGTTAAGTTTTCGGACAGGTGCGGGTTTGAGACTCAAAAAGTGTGGGGCGGGCGTGGGTTGGTCTACGGGGCGGGTTTTAATTTTGCAGGTGCGGGGCGAGTGCGGACAAAAAATTAACCCGCGCAGGACTTTAATACCTACATAATTTCAATACAAAAAGAATCTAAAATGATGCAAATGCATGTTCTTATTGGCAATATATATATACATATATATATATATATATCCATTAGGCGCTACCTACTTGTTTAGCATATCTTTTATACACTGTATAGTAGATTTAAGTAGTGCCAGGTTGAGTTGTGCAAATAATTGTCAAGTGTGATTGAACACTTAATGAACTACCTAAATAAACACAGCCAATCCGCATTTCTTCAAGCAGCTGCAATTCTGGTCAAGCAACATCACTGACAACATGAGCACATCCACATTTACAACACAAATTCTAACATATCACAAAAAGCTTGTACTCACCAGTGTGATCCACCAGCTTTGACACGACTTTCATTATCGTTAAGAGGAAAAAATACAAGCAGTTTTGTTCCTAATTCCAAAGATGAAACAATTGGTTCAAAATCTAAACAATACAAGTAAGCTGAGTGGAAGATCAAAAAGCATAGGTATTCATTAAAGATCTACCACAACTTTAGCTGGAATGAAAGTGTTAAGCTCTTTTGTATCTCTAGACAAGGCACCTGTAGCAAGAGCTGGATAATTTACCATATTTTTCAGACCGTAAGGTGCATGTAAATTCCTTCAATTTTCTCAAAAGTCGCAAGTGCACCTTATAATGCAGTGCGTCTGATGTATGAATCTGGTTGTGCTTTCTCACCTAGTACCAATTTTATGTGGTCAATGGTGCTATTTATTTAATTACTTTTTTGTAAACAGACCTTCATGTAATGTAATAAACCAGCAACAATTACAGTGAGCAGCGGATATGGTTCCACTAATAGCTAGCACATACCTCAGTATTGAAGCACAGATCATATTACTCCACAAGGATCCTGCGCACAAAGCTATCTGTGGCAATATCCACCATTGATTAGTGTAGAAGTAACAAAATGTTTGCCATGCTTACTGTTTTAGCCTAAAGCTGGAAAACACTAGTAGTGTACCTTCTGGGATTTGAATTTGCTGAGAAAACCACCTGGTAATCGTGGATATTGCCACAGCGAAACAACCTGTTAATCAAAATGTTAAACTTCCCACCTACTGCAGTGTATTGCCGCTTACTTGCAGCATACACTGACTTGGGTTTCTGGACAGATATAATACCTCCATTTTTTCAGTGCTAATATTCATTGCAACCTGCTCGCATACAACTGCAAACTAATCAAGTGCATGATGAAAATCCTGTTCAGGCTATGGAAGCAGTACCAAGTCATCTACAAAAAGCAAACGGTTGATCATGAAGTTCCCAAAATTGACACCCCATTGACTCAGCTACGTATATTCAGTTCTTAGACTATGAAGAGGCATGTTGACAACACACAATCTTGGGAGTCCAAGATCTGTAGTGATAGGCTGTGACTTAACTCTGCCGACATGTACACAAACTTCTGAAGCAGAAATACACTGACTTGATGGCCAGTAACAACAGGCAGCCATCAACATCCTACTTCTGTATCACACCACAAAGCTTTTCAGAATGAACTCAGTCGTATGTTTTCTCAAGGTTGACAAAACATACCTGCAGCCTTCCCATCCTTTAGTGTTTGACATGTAGGAAGTCAAAACCAGCAATCTTCCCAGCCTTTAGTGCTTTATCAGCTAGGAAGTCTTTGGTCGCAGTGATAGTATTTGTATCCGATACTGTGAAAATGACTGAGTTTGAAAGATCTGTGAAAATGTTCTCTGCATCTGCCAGGGATACACTCTTCATTGCTGAGTAAGAGACCATTTTGGCATTTGATAGATCCAACAGTATGAGCTCTTTTGCTGTGAAGATGCCAAATCTTTTCCCAGAACACTTTATTAGCTTCTCAATAATTGGAATGCACTATTTGTCCAAAATATTTCCTAGATTGTATTTTGGACTTTGTCACAGGAGATGTGAACTTTCATGCCTCAGCATACCACAAATGTGAAAAAGTTTCAGCTTTTTTCTGATGCCAAGCCTTGTATAGTAAGTTCTTTGCTGAAATAGCATCTTTCACCTCATGGCTCCATGGTGGGTTTAATTTTTTGTCATTATTCACCACACCAAGTCATTCCCTCCACATACCTGAGCGCAGATGAAGCTATAGCTGCTTTTAACAGATGCCACTCAACCTCCATGTCTGCTATGCATTCCAAAAGCTCTACACATTCCGGAAGATATCAAAGGTATCAGAATAAGGACAATATACTGTCTACAGAGGTCTTTCTTACATCTTTGTCCATCCGGACCTCCTACTTTATTTGGTAAAACCTCCTAAACTGCACATGTGCAGGCCCTGTTGATTTTTCAAGACATGTTGCAGACCACCAGATGGTGAAAGGTTGAGAGTTCTGTTCCTATTTGGACAAAAATGTTGAACAATGATCGGAATAAGCCAGATGAAACTATTGGTGGAATAGTACTTTTAAGTGTGTAAATCATTTTTTGAGCACTGCACCTGTGGTAATTACATGCCAGAGTAAATAACAAGACTAAAAGACTAAGTGGTCTGATGGCCAGTGAATACACTACTTGTCTGCAAGTACCTTAGTTTGTCGTTATGCTATCATTAATCATCAGTTACAAGTTAGTGGTTCCCAACCTTTTAAGTGTCACGGACCCTTTAAAGATTTGGCTAAAAGCTGGAACCCGTTTAACACGTTGGGTGCAACACTGTGGTGTCATGTCTAATACCTTACCGCACAAATTGGTGGCGCAAGCCATGTCATGTCTGGCCGGAAATTAGTTATGTAATGCGAGAGGTGCTGTCTGACTTTAAATTGATCTGTGTTTTTCGATTTATCTTTTGGCTATTACTTACGAACCAGAAGAGCTACGAAAAAACTGAGATATCATGAGAAAACTTACTTCATACCACCTGCTATAATGTCATTCTTTTACTTCTGCAACGTCACTGTGGCGTATTACTGCACAGAAACCACAGGTGCCCAGTTGGTACATCTCATTTGAAAAACGCATTACCAAACCATTTGCAAAGGACTTCGTTGGAAATATGGTGTTGTAATCAATACAAGTTTTTCCACTATGATTTTTTATGGTAAACCTCACCATCTATCATTTTCTTTTGCCTGGAGCACGAGTGCAGAATGCACTGAATTGTAATGTACCAATGAAAACAATGGATTCTGACTGCCAAAAAAAACAAGGAATGTTGGTATAACACATAAAGGCAAATTACACAGGTTTCAAGGTGTTATTATTGTGGAAGCAAGGTATCATGCACAGTGAAACCCCATATACAATACAACATAGCATCTTTGTGTTTGCCACTCTTCCTGCACAGTTTGCACTTTTGATGAACATGTTTTAGGGCTGTTCTTGTATGGAATATCATCATTTTCAACACGGAAACAATTCATTTTTATACCTAGAAATACATTCTATTTTACCTGATATTTCTAACTACTAAAAATTTAGCAGCAGAAAACTAATTTGCAAACCAACAACATTGATTTCAATGTGAAATGTCTTGATCAGAGCATGTGATTGTGGTGAGAACTCTGTGTTGTGGCAAAATGCTCCTCCGCTTATCTCTTCATTCTCTAAGTTGTGTGAACCCGATTCACCAAGCACAAATTTTTGTAAGTACCACAGACCAGTGACGAACCCCTTCCATGATCAATTCAGTAATAAATGAATGTTTCTGGTCATACTTTTACGGTGCATCTCATAAGTTAGATCACACCATGTTGCATGTCGCAACACACGCATCACAACGTGAAATGTTGCCATGTTGCAACCAGCATTTTAATAAAACCAGTTAATACTGTTACGCACCGGTGGACCCTACTAGAAAAGGCTATCATCTGCTTTGTGCGCCTAAAATCTTGAATGTTTCATGGAACCTACCAGTAACATATTGACATTGTTGCATAACAATCCAAATGTCTAACAAATTGAATTGTGAGTAAAAAGCATTACTAAAGGCAGGCTAATTGCATCTTGCATACCTTTGATGAAGTGAATAAACATAATATGGTGGTTCACATGAGCATGCACCCACATGGCCCTGCAAGATATTTTTTCTGGCCGTCTAGGGAAGACCTGTGCTATGTACCATACACCCACATTCTACTCAGCATTGGCATGCCTTACACTTCAAGTGGACGACAACACAGAATTTCAGAAAAAGATTTTAAAAAGATACAGTCAATGTTTTCTGACATCAACAATTAAACAGACTTGTAGTTATGCTTTGATGCTACATGGATTTTATGTTCATCTTTGAATGTTTATTTATAGTACAGTGTTTTGCTAAAAAATTTTTGCAGTAATTGACGAGTGTTGCACAGTGAAGCATTATGTATTGCAGTAAAGTCACATTTAAGGTGGAAGATTTCTATATAGAGTATAGACTATGTAAAATTATCCTGCTTGAGGCTTAGTGCTCTCACTCAGCCATAATTTGCTTAAAAACGTGTGCTTAATAAAGCATAAATTTGCACAGCTTGAGTTTTTCTTAAATGAAGGACTGGTTGGTGTGTTTGAATCAATTTCAGTATGTTCATGCATTCTTTAATTGAGTTTGTATTACATTGTTTGCCCCAGAGCTACCTGATTCAATGAATAGTTGTGAAAAAGGTGTAAAAGTAATGATTAAGAAAACAGTTTTTTTTTTCATAGTAGGCATCAAATTTCATTGAATTTTTTTATTTGGCATGAAAGAGTATTGGTATAAGAATAAAATATGTGAATTTCACCTTTAAAATTTTATACCCATTTTTTATAGATGTTCAAAGTCGGGCCTCCGAAAAATGTGTGAAGCAAATTGAATGCTCTATTATCATAAGAAGCAGTTCTCTTAGAACTTTTTAAGGTGTTTTTTTTAATTCCTTGGGTCTTAAAATGTCTGTGTAACAATTTTCAGCCATCTCATGTCATCAGAGGCTGAGAAATTAGAAATTTAATAAAAATTTAAGCATGTTCACTGAAGTGCAACGAGTAAAAATGACGTTTTTTAAAGTGATCATAACTCCATAAATAATGGGAGTTCTTCTTCAAAAAATTTTTTTGCATTCTTCATTTTTCAGTGATATCTACAAGTGTGCCGAATTTCATTGAAATACAAAACACTTGGTTTAACTCATTTGCTCATTTGGCATGGAATGACCTGTTGATGAGTTGGAAGCAACAACACAAAACCCAAAGATTTGAATGAAACAGCATAGGTTATATTAAAAACAAGTGTTTCCACTATGAAAAAGATTCAACAATGAAGCAACTAGAGTTCAACCAATGAATCGGCATGCCAATATACTGTATATTGGCCAATACGATGTTACTAATGTATCGTATCAGCAATATTCCACTGATCTACATCGGCACCATTTGCTCATAAGTGTTACGCTGTTGCTCTGCATGGAGTGTTCAGAAACATAAATTGCTACTTAGTCTCTGACCCTGACTGATTAACGCAAACGCTCTGTCCTGTCCGTAGCACACACAGCCTTCATGCATAATGAGCAGACTGGTGTGCAATATTCCCGACAAAATGCTCTATGACGTAACATTTGCTTGCAGGTTTTGAAGCAGCAAGCAGATGATTGTCTGCGAGCAAATTGGGTTACATGCTGTTGTGTTGGTTGACTGTTTTATCAAAGTCTCTCTAGGATAGGCAGACTTGTGTTCACCATGCATCAAAAAAGTGTCTACATCACAATGAGCAGTGACCCAGGTTTGCACAGAATTTGATGTTGTATGTTTTTTCATCGCAGTGAAGTGACGGTTTTAATGCATCTCGCATTGTTTTTTACTTATGACATCTGAGCATAGGCACATATGTCTGCACAGGGAGTACAATATGTAAAGAGGCAAGGGCTTAGGTTTAGCCTACAGTTAACACAATGCAAATAAGAAGCTAATAACAGCTTGCCAACACTGAAACCACGACATTACTTGTGTCACACTGAGCCATTTACAGACATCACAGTCAACAGAGACAGTCATGCTATCCAACCTTATCATGTGACCAGTTCAGCCAATCACATTCAGCTGGTGGCAAAATAGCTCTAGGAGTGTACATTTTGCCATGTAAGGCAAAATGGACACTGCTTGTTCTTAACCCTTTAGAGACGGCCCATAGACTCAATGAATATTTTTTCATGATTTTTTAAAACTTTTGTATACTTGCCATAACAAAACCATAACTACTCTCTATTATTTCAAATTGGCTTCATTTTGCTTGTATTATTATCTTCTCATTTTAGGAATGTTGGGGACTACTGCTACTTGAATATACATAAAACTAACCACTTTTCCATTTGGCAAAACTAATGAGAAAATGCTTGCATTTCTTTAGTAGTATGACTATTTACTGACATTTGAATTGCCTTTCTGTAGATTGCAAGTTATTCAAACATATGTTGCACATACAATACGCTGGTTTACTTTTTACAACATGACAAAGCCAAAACACCAACTGCAGAAACCACCCACGTACGCCAGGGACTCTACAAAGTTAGAAAGTGTTCGCCTCACTGTGTGTGGAACACTGCACTGAACTTCTTATGGAGTCTCTTTTCAAACTTTTCACATTGAAGCCTAGTGTTGTTTTGGCAGAAAAAATATCTTGCTTGTGAGACAGATTTCAGTGTGTAGTTCACGCCGTCATGACTTGCTGTTGTGTTGCGCTGTAGGGCCACCCAAACAGAGCCTTGCTTCTGCTTTTACCAGATACCTTGTAACTTCTCTTCAACATTGGCGATGAGTAGTCTTTGAATGATTGTCATAGCTTAAGAAGCAAAAAGCCACCACAACAGAAACATTCAGGATATCGCTAAGTAGGTTCCACCAACATTTCCGTGATCGCAGCTGCAGTAAATAGGATGAAAGCATACGATCTTACATGTCCATGCCACCCCTTGATTGTACATCTTGACATAGTGCTCTTCTGTGTCCATTTTTAACTCGTCTTTATGTTTTGCTGACAGACGTCATAGTAAAAAAGTTGCTGGCAATCGTGACTGGACGGTTATTGTTTTATCTCACACAAATACCACTGCCATCTGATCAGTGATCGTAAGATCCTCTGGGCTATTTCTTGCAGTCCTTGTTTGCAATCAAAGAGCAGTGTCCAGTTCCATTTTCTCTGGTTGTAGCCTAGCGCAGGCTCTGATATCTTTGGCAGCCAGTCATGGCAGTCACACAAAAAACTGGTAACTTATAAAAAAAATTATTGAAGAAAAAGAAGTTGTTATCACTGCTTACTGGGCTAAGCATGGTGGTTGCAAGACGTGTTCCTAATGAGGTGGAGAATCTTTTCCACAATATATTGAAGTAATACAGAAAACCGTCAACACTACACAGCATCCACAGTTTATATTAAAATTTCATTGGTTTTCCTTTTTACAAACTATTTAGCGCTATGAATAACTTTTATATGGAACCACTGATTCATCTATACGAGATTTTTTGAAACACACCAGTTTTTCCAGCAATGGTAATACTTTTGCCAATTAAGAAGAGGCTAAAATTTGATTGCCAACTGGATGTAGTGGGACTGTTTGGAGGCCAAGAGACAGACGATTCGACGACTGCTACACAGCTGCATCAGTGAAACCCTCCCCCCACAAACAAGCTGTGGTGTACACACTAAATATATTACAATTTTTCAGGGAAAACAACATTTCAGAAAAAATGCAAGTTTGAATGACTTTTGTTAATGTTTGATTTAGTTGAAATTTACAGACTGGTCTTATTTTTACCCATAACTGTAGCACTCTGTCGTCATGTTTTCTATCCTAGGAAGCAATTTGACTATATTTTTGTAATGAAATAGATTGGTGAAAGTGACAAACTTGTTTCATATCTGTCAAACAATGAGTTATTTCAACAGCACTGTAGTGTGAAACAAGAATGGGTTTAAAAGTTACTTTACTATTGTCCTTCCATTACTGCACTTACATCTGTTGACAAAGATGGATATTTTTGTACTGTAAAGGACTAACGTTCCCATTTTGAGAACATCGTTTTCAAACTCCTTGTGAGGAAAGAAACGGACAAAAAATTGTAAACTGAAGCTTGGGTCAGTCAAATAGAACAATAAAAATATTTACATGGCATATTTTCTTGAAAACTTTTCTAGTTTACAATAAACAAACAAGGATCAGTTTGGCCACCTAAAAAACTACATTTTGACTGAATATGACCGCCATGAAAACAAACAACAATTTGGATTTCATGAATTGGGTGTATTTTTTACAGCACCAACCTAGAAGAAATTTCTAAAGAAAACTGGATGTTCATTTATAATCCATGAAATAGTTACGAGCATTTAAAAACATTTTGGGAACGTTGGTCTCTAAAAGGTTATCACAATCTGCTTTTTCATAATTGTAACTTGTGCATTATTTTTTTTATGTGGCCTGAAGAAAAAAATGCACAGTAATGCGTTTCAGCTGTAGTTTGAGNAATGCAAAATTATCTGCATTGGTTATCGGTAATGAAAAATGAATAACATTAGCATCGGCCCCAAAAAAACTTATTGGTTGAGTTCTAGTTTCTAACACATCTTACAATACCTTTAAGGTCTTTACAATGTACTAATGACAATTTCATAAATAGCAAAGATTTTTTAAGGTGTATCTTCATCAGAATTGGATTCTAGTAACATTTACCAAGATGGCTATTATTATCAGATAATTCAAAAGCTATGACAATTTGAACTTACGAAACAGTTATCACGGAACTTAGGCTAATTGATTTAGTAATATCAATACGCTTCTGTCATTGACTCATCACCAGTACAGCATTAACAGTTTGACGCCCGGCAGGTTTCGGGGATTCTCGTGCCAAAAAAACGGATCGCACGTGGCTTTGTGCAAGCATAAATAACAATTGGGCCCTAGGCCAGGTAACATGAGCCAAAATGGCCCAAAAACTACCTCACTTATGACGTCACTCACAAAAAATCCGCAACCCCCAACCAAAAAAACTTTTTTCAAGTGCAGACTAGAAGACCAGCCAAATCTTTTGATTGAAGGTTTGAACAGCTCTCTAACGCAATCGGCGGAAGAGCTATGGTGTTGGTAAGGCAACCAAAAACTGCTGGTTTTAGGCTGACATCCAGATACGATATATTCCTAGACCAGCCATCAAAGTGTTAACTGCAAGAGTAGTCGTGTGGCCCATGACACAAGCAAGCGTAAAGAGGTGCCATATTTTGAGTCATATCATGAATAATGCAAATTTTCTGTCTTGCACACCAAGTTCAACATACAAAGTAACAATATGTTGCCAGTATACCAAAGAAGTATTAAATGTTGTCATATTAGTTATGACAGTAGATATGCACTTTAAAATGGACCATACAAAGTATTGCATTAGTAATAAATACAAAAATCGTACAGTGACAATAAAAATTGTTACTCACCTGATGTAAGTTTAATGAGTTGAACCACATTTGGGTCAACAAATTCCACTTCATTAGCGAAATCAAGAAACAAGTCATTGCGAAAAAACCTAGAACAATTAGCAGCTTTTTGAAAATTTTTACTGTTGGCGCAATCAACATTAATGCAATGTCATCAATTAACAGTCACATATAACATGGCGGTTGATAATAAAGTGAACAACAACAAACCGTGAAAAACAAAAATGCTATTGTTGCTCTTGTAACACACCTCATTCAACAGGAGTGATTATATCGAAAGCCAACATACCAACACATAGTAAATTTTGAAGAGGGGTCAAAAATTTAAAGGATTGATTTATAGAGGTTTTTAATTAGAATGTTCAACTGAAGCATTTTTGTGTTGATCTATGCTTTCACCAAATTTGGTAGATAACCACTCGTGTAAGGTGCATATATTGAGAAGTATAAAACGTTTTCTTTATGATGGACTTCAGACATGCTAAATTTCTTTAAAAACAAACAAGAAACAAGAATTAAGTAATAAACTGAAAATATACAATATGAAAGATGACTAACATCTGCGTTCCATTCTTGTTTTTCAAGCATACAAGTGAAACAGCGCATTACACACATACAAGGAAGATCTATTATATAGGTATATATATGTTGCATCTTACTGCAGCATTCAGTAGGATTCTATAGAAGCAAGTGTCTCATCAAATTAGCTTTTGCAGTGTACACATGATCAGTATAAACATACTGCAAGGATTTACTCATGTATATATATATACTTCGATGTTGCCTGTTTTTTTTTCAGAGACATTTTAGTCATTGTTTGCTGAGGCATTTTGGTCACTGAGACATTTCGGTCATTTGTCTCACTGTTGTATCAAAACTTGCGGTAACAGTGCTTATTAGCCCAAATTTTAAAAGATTCTGACCAAAATGACTCAAAAATTTTTTCAGTTGTTTTGAAAACATTTTGGTTTACGACTGAAAAAAACCAGGATGTTGCTTATTGCTTTATTGAACAAAATTTTGAATATAAGGTGTTTTTGCATGTCAATACACAAATAAAAAGTTGTAAATATTTCAACTAATATGTTAACCATGCAAGCATCTTAATTTCTTGCCACAAAAACCAACATTTAAAGCTATGTTCTAATAAGGAGACACATTATCAGCATTTATTTTTCATCATAGCAATAGCACATTGCAGATATACATAAAGTGATAATCTTTCCAAGGAGCTAAACAGATGCTTTATAGTACAGACGAATCTGGTTAATCACGTAGCAAATTTGCCAAGCTTTTTTACGCGTTTTACCGGAATATGCAATTAACTGTATCAAACTAATATCATCAAGTTTACTGCCTTACCCTACTTCTGCCCATATACGCGCTATCTGACACTGTTGGTATCTTGCAACTTGACACTGAACAGGGAGATTTCTAGAACTGTGGGATATAGAAGTGCTTCCAGAGTTCTAAAAATCCATTGCTCCTGATACAGCAGTTTAAATTCTGAAATCCTTCAGTGTTTAGCAAACCAACAATCATCAGTTGAAGCATAAATTTAAAGTTGTTGCGGCCCATGCACTGCATGTTATCTTCAACATGTGCACTGCGTGGCTGCGTGTGTTATGTAATAATTGCCTGTATCGGTAATTGAAGGCTTCCCACACTTGCTGCTATTATTTTTCTGCTTGCATTCGACTATGCAATGCAGTTGTAAACATGTTTATGTCTCACAGCTGTCGTGTATGATGAGTTGTAGAACTGCGGCATATAGAATGCTTCTAGAAGTTCGAAATATCTCTTGGTCTTGATACAGCTGGGCACTGTATGTAAACACTTAACTGGTTTGTTAGCCTGTGGCGTCATGAAGATTTTATAATACCACTGGCGTTTGTTATGCATCATTCCAGAGACAGATCGATATAATCAGTCGATATTTGGGCTTTGGCAAGATATCGGTATCGGCCAAAACGGCCAATTTTATCGGCCTCCGTAGGTGTTAACAAAACACTGCTATATTCCTCAATCATCCGGATAACTTGCGCAAGGAAGCACAATGAACCAAGTCAAGACAATTATCTTGCGAAAATGCTAGAAGGTGCGTTTTCATAAACAAACAGACACGATGAACTGTGAAGCACATGTCGGCCATCGCAGCCGACACAATAGCATCATCATTAACACTTTGAGAACCGGCGTACGATATATTCGTACTTCGATTTCGGCCTAAACAACAGCAGTTTTTGGTTGCCTTACCAACGCTCTAGCTCCTCCACCGATTGTGCTAGAGAGCTGTTCAAGGGCTCAAACGGATCAGCTAGTCTAGCAGATTGCACTCGAAAAAATATTTTGGTTGGGGGTTGCGGATTTTTTGTGACTGACGTCATAAGTGAAGTAGTTTTGGGGTCATTTGGCTCATGTTGCCTGGCCTAGGGCCCAACCACTAGGCCAAAGTGTTTCGCTGAAGTTTTCATTGGAATCTAGGCTCAAGTCCAAGTCTTTTGAGCCTTTGATCGACTTTCAAACGTTTCTGGTTCAAAAGTTATGATCTAAAATAAACAAAGTAATTAATTATCTAATTAGTCAAATATTTTTACTAACTTTCATCACAACTTTTGAACCCAAAACCCCAGCAGGTCATCCAAAATATCAAAAGACTCGGATTGTACCCTGGTTTCCAGTAAAAACTTCAGCGAAATACTACCACCTAACGGTTGGCACCCAGGGCCAGGCAAAGTGGGCCAATGTGACCTAAAAGTCCTCCACTTCTCACGTCACTCACAAAAAACCCACACAAAAAATTTGTTTTCGAGTGCAGACTAGAAGACTTGCCGTGTCTTTTGAGACTTTTACCGGGTCTGTACAGCATACCAGACTAGACAAATTCCCACGCAAAGCCACACGCATTTAGGCGTTTTTTTTTTTAAATCCCCGAAACCAAGCGGACGCCAAAGAGTTAATCAGACTAATTAAAAATCATAGCAAAATATTGAAATTGCTACAATTTGAAAATTTTTAACTCATAAATCCTAATTTTTCAAGTTTTTGAAAAAGGTAAGGCATAGAACACATAATATTTTTGATAATGAAGCAGAAATCAAGATCAAAAAATTTTGGAAATATCGGTTATCAGTATCGCCTATTGAATGGCCGATATATCAGTATCGGCCCCAAAAAAAACAATATCGGTCGATCTCTGCATCATTCGGTTGGGGCATACATCAAATGAATCTTATTGATGTGAAAAAAACAGAAAGAGTGAAGTCAAACAAGTAACAAAGTTGAAACAGTGCATTGTCCATGGCGTAACACATGGCATAATTCCACATTTTAAACTGCCACACACAGCTTAAATCCACATTTTATGACTGTTAGTTTTCCACTGAACATGGCATAATTCCGCATTTTAAACTGTGAAGTGAGTCATTTCGGCAACAGTTGCTCAATCGGAATAATAGCACTCAGGTTTCACACCATCCGAGCATAGTGCTTACACTCCTTTAAAATCAACTATGCGATCAAGCAATTTAAGTTTCCAAATGTCAAGAACATGTCTATTTGAATATCCGGTGTATGTGAAAACCAGTATGTGATTAACCGTACTATTTTCTTCTCATATGGAATTTCTTGCGATAAAGTGGCTTATGCATTTAACTGGTTTGCAATTAGCCCATGTCGTCTGTAGAAAGTTTTTAAACGTGAGAAAACACTCAAGTAAAAAGACAATCTGATATCACATTGCACATTATTTCAACACTAAAAAGGATTTGCTATATTTTAAAACAGTGGTGCTCAAAACGTTTTGGCTCGTGGGCCACATTTGTCTTTCAGAAACCCTTCGCCGGCTACAAGAATTAATAATCTAAAAAATTCTCTTAAATGATTATAGTGTTAAGTTTTCTTTCCAATGAAAATTGCCTCGCGGGCCACTCCAGAGGGCCTTGCGGGCCACGGTTTGAGCACCACTGGTTTAAAACAAAGCATACAAGATGATCAAAAACACAATCAAAATTCCCAAGCATTCATACAAGTTCATGGTTTTGGTTTGTTTCAGTACGCTATAAAATTTAGCAACCTGTTGATATGTTTCAAGAATAGATGCATTATTATCAATAATGTTAGTAGCATGTTTTGATTTCTCAGTCAAAGGCATTTGGCTACTAATGCGTGCTTGAGCTTGACCTTTGGTGAAGCTGTTTCTCAGTATCAAGCGACTGAGCTGAGACTCATACGAACAGCTTATTACAACAGTATACTTTAGAAATGGCAACCAAAACTTGGACTCAATCAGTAAAGGAACGTCAAGTATGATAAATCTATTTCCTTTTAAAAATCCTTTGATGATCTGGAAAAGCATTACTTTGCCAATGGCCCAATGAGTAATGGAGTTTAATCTCTTCCGTTTATGATGATCATTGAATACTATGGATCCTAATGCTTCACGATTCAATGTACCATCCTTGTTGATAACCACAGGACCAAACTCTGCAGCAACTTTATTGTAGGCTGCTGTGTGTGGAAGAAGGATATCTCGTGCAATAACATCAGCATCAACAACTGTGCACTTAAAATCATTTTTCAAAATAGCGGAAACAGTTGATTTCCCAGAAGCTATGCCACCTGTTATGCCCACTAAAAACATAACAGCTTCTAAGGCAAACAAAGCTAATAAACAACAAACTCAAATATCACACACAAAATTAACATTCTATATTGATGTGCTCCATCTAAAAAACAGTTTCAAGATTACCTAATATTGAAAGAAGAACACTTAATTAATCATTGGTAGTGTCTATTCTGCTGTCAGCAATAAAGGCACTACTGGAGTTTTTTACCACTAACTGAACCCGATTGGTTGAATTGGTCATGTGACAAGGATGGTATGCTTGGATTTGTGACCTAAGCCGCTAACACTAATCCAAAACTTTAACCCAAAATGTAAACCCGTATCTGTTATTCAAAACTTCTTGAAAAAGTACATAAAAAGCACTTCTATCAAAAGTGTCATCTCTGCTATTAGCAAAGTCACAGCAACAACCATGCTGAGAGCCAAAGTGACAACCACTTGCACAGCAAGAATAGACACTTCCTTCTCGACCAAGTTGACCGTATTCTTAGTGTTATGAACTAAGAGGTATACGTAGACAAAGCTAGATACGGTTGGAATGGCAAAATAGTCCCAGCAGAGCTTTTGCTGCTGGTGGCAAAATAAACACTACCGTAATCATTTCTAACTTGAAAAATTTTATATCAAATGTTTACTAAAACGTTGGGGGTGACTTATGCACAAGGATGTGCGACTATTACATGTGGTTATGCAGCCTGTGAGTGTGGCGCAGAAGGACAAACCGTCAACCATGTTGTCCTCCAATGTCCAATCCATCAACCTCCCCATGGACTACATGGTGTGACGGTTCTGGATGATGAGACAACTGAATGGATGCTCAACATCTGCCCCAAGATCTAGTGTGGCCAAGCAGTGGTTTGTACAACTAGCTCAAAAAAAGAAGCAAAGCCAGCAGAACTATTTATTTCAGGCTGTACCTAAACATGCCATTATTGTCTTGGAAGTTCAAAATATAATATGGGAGATTAACTTAATTATGTGAATGAGGTGGCTTGAAATAATCGATGTGGCCAATGGGCTTTATTCTGTCAGGGTAATGAGTGAAAATATAACAGTACTTGTTTCATTGTGCTTGTACCCAGCCCTAAGGCACAAAAAGTTAAATGAAAAAGTTAAACAGTACTTGGTTCAACTTATAGCTGAAAACAAGATTTGGTTCTTGAATGAGGTTTGGTTCAGGTGAGAACTACATGATCCTATTTGTTGATTTCAGGTTTGGGAGTGTTTATTTAGTCTCATGAGGCAAAAGCTGTACTGGGGCTATTTTCCTTTTAGTCACCCATGATTGATTGAAGTGGTCACATGACAAGTTACAAAACATAAAGAGACGATGGGTTAGGATTAGGGGGTAGGGGTTACATACTATGAGCATGTGCAACACATCATCTGAAAGCTCTCAATGAGGAGATTTTAGTCTCAAAATATTCTCATTGCTTATTTTATAAATTCTCCCCAATGGGATTTCTGGGGATTTCCCTAATCTTTTTGCCTTTTATGACCATAACTTTTGAACCAGAAATGCGAGAAAACCTATGAAACCCTTCGAAGTCTTGTAATATAACCTGGTTTCCAATAAAATTGAGTCAAAAAAATTGGCTCTTGTTGGTGCCCAGGGTCTGATGACCTTATCCAAATATTCATAAACTTACTCCCATTATGATGTCACCAACAAAAAAAAAAAATCCAAAACTTTCCAATTTTTCTTTTTAAATTGAAGCTTTAGGACTTCTCGCATCTGTAGAGTTTTTGAAGAGCTCTCCTGCTCAACTCGCTGGTGAGTTATGGCCTTCAGCCAATATGGCCAAGGTTACCTTTTGCTGGACTTGATTTTTTTAACAAAATTTGGGTTTTTGAGCCATAATTATAGAACCAGAAATGTTATAAAGCTGATTAAGGGTTCTAATGACTTGAATTATAGCCATGTTTCCAATAAAACTTTGAGTCAGCACGTCAGGTCATTCGTTTGAAGCCCAAGGCCCGATGACCTCGGCCAAAATGCATGAACCTACCCTCATTATGATGTCACCCACAAAAAAACAGAAACCTTAACTTTTCTAATTTTCGAAAATAATCAACTACAAGACCTCCTGCATCTTTAAAGGGTTTGAACAGCTCTTTAACTCAATTGGCTGGCAAGTTATGCAAAGTTCTGATTATGCAAAGTTCAGTAAAAAAGTGGTGTGCATGGGACTGAAATGGTTAAGTGTAACTACATTGAAATCTTACGCAAAAATTTGTGGGATGTTTATTCAAAGGAAACAAAATAAGCAATGAGGATATTTCAAGACTAAAATCTCCTCAATGAGTGCTTTCAGATGATGTACTGCACATGCCAGTAGTATGTGTGCTCGTCAAGTTATCACCAATCAAAATTTATGTCACGCATGAGTGATTTTGATGACTACCCATTTTCTTATATAGCCCAATTCACACGGATTATTTTAAATCTTTTTTCACAAGTGAAGATAAGACACTTGACACAACCTCTTGTCAAGTTTTTACAACAATTAAATGATTACAGTTAGAATGACTTAGTTTTAAAGTTAGTTGATGATTTTCTTGCTAGTCGTTATGCTTCATTCACCACAGCAAGTAGTCATTTTGTATGGTACATAACTTCACGAAACCTTAACCAATTTCAAAAAATTTAGTTTTTTAGAATCAGCATGAAAAGTTTTATCTGCTTATTAAATTTGAGGAGAATCTGAGATGGTGGGTTGACTTTTCCATTTTTTTTGGTTCATTTGACATAGAATGACCCGTGAGCCAAAAGGCAAAATAGACACTGCTTTAAAGTTTTCACAGTGTAACAGGAGTCAGAGTGCAAATTTTTAATGAGGCCCAGAAGAGCAGGAATCACTTTCTTTGGAACAGGAGGAAGCGTCAAAAAAATGATTTCGATCATCTCTGGTTTCAATGAAGACATGCCACATGCTACTACCTCAATTGCACGTTAACACAACCACTGCTGTTCCACATGTATTATCTGCACAAATGCTGCTGTCTTGCACACATGTTACCAACAGCATTGCTGTCTCACATATGTGTGCGTGCATGCATAATATGAGAAATGAGTTTGTTTTTCTAAATAAAATCTGTAAAAAAATTTGTATTGTTTTTGAGCCAGATTTGTGAGTGCAACATATACACATATGCAACTTATACTCAAATAAATATGGTATATACTTACTCAAACATGAAACTGATAATGCTATCATTTAACCATCTGCCTTCTTGTAGGAGTTCCAAATCGGATCTCCGTAGCAGTGAATCATGGTAACTTAAAATAATATCATTCATGATTCCACACGACTATGTATAATAAAGGATAAACCATTAAAGTGGCTATAGGTCCACTAGCGGTGACATGGTTCGAATAAAACATTGACTTGAGTTTGTCAGTCTCGCAGCACTGTCATGGTAGTCAAGCTGATGCATCTACGTCTACTGCACAAATGGTTTTCGGTTCGGCTCACACCATGATTGGGCACCTTTCAGTATGGTAATAGTGACTGCACTTTTCTTGGGACCAGTTTTTATTTACTTTCTTCAAGTTTCCAAACTTCACTATTCAGATTTACAGTTTCAGTTTAATAGAGTTGAGAGTTTAGCTGTATTTAGCTTTAGGGTTTAGGTTTAGTACATTTATACCAAGCGTAGTGCAGTGCAGTCACTGCATACTTTTCATGTGTTACTGTCACGTTACAGGCAGCATACGAATAACTTTTCAAAAATGAAGGTCCGCTGATAGACCTATGGCCACTTCCACCACTAAAAAATCAAATATCTAACAGACACTTACAAATCCACTATAAAACTCAAACATACCGTGAAGGCTGCTCATTGTCTAACTTAATGCAAATAATACTATAGCAATTTCTCAACCAATCAGCTTTGGTTAAGCATGATTTTTTTTAATAAGTTTAGATATATACATTTGGCATAAATCTGTTCACTGTTGGAACCAACATACAATTTCAATGTGCAAACAACATTTTGTACAGGACAATCATGAAGCATTGAAGTCTGTAACAATTTTAGACAACATGATGCAGCAAGTCAACTCTTTTTTGCTGATGCATATTAACTTTTTTTTATAATGATTACTATAGTTTATTTACATTGCAGGTTTTAGTGCCTGCTAAACTTCTGAATTTGCAGGATGGTGTAAGTTGCATTTTGTAGTAAATGCAAATGCTGGTGCTGACCAGTGACGTATCTAGGGTATCATAAATAGGCAAAACCCTAGGTTGTTAAAGCCTGAGAGGTTCCCAAGGGGGGCACAGTTATGACAATGACATATATTGTTGAAAAGCAGGATAATGGCAAATGAACTGTTGTTCTGTTTTTTATGTTTGATTTTGAGGTTAAGTGGGGCACAAGTAGTAATCACTAATGCCAAAGGGGGTGCGCCTAAAAAAGTTTAAGACCTCTGGGCTAAACACAATGATTGATAATGTCCTAGTCCATACACTAAAGTAGAGAACCATAATCACTCCTTGAAACACCAGCAGTTAGTATTGTTACCGTATCAGTTAAGCAAAAAATGTTACCTCATGAACAGTGCTCCCTTTAAGAAAATTTTATACTAAGCAAATATTTTTGATGCACTGCACACTAAGCACATATAATTGCACAACCATGCAGACACACAAACAATGAAGTGTTCCAAGCGTTAAAAGGGCTATATGATGTATATACACTATGCAGTATCAAATTTGAAATGTGTGTGAGAATGAGATTTCACTGCACAAGTTGTCTGGTGGTACTACACATTTGCGCACCTTAGAGGGAACACTGCTCATGAACAAAGAGATGATCTAACTTTTTCTGTCAAGTGGTTTGGTTGTCGCATGTACAAACATGGTGTAATGGTAATGGTTTATTGTTTCATATGACTCAGCCAATAAGCAGAAGCACCATAAAAGCCATCGCATGCAGTAAACCAACCATTAGCGAACAT
>JGI24022J15233_10001582_pt1 | contig 19444 bp, 9 predicted proteins | sample Ectturendosymbi2_FD_15233 | JGI IMG/M metagenome (IMG submission 15233) | reverse complement strand
TTCAGGAACGGCTGCGGTAGCGCCGCTATTAAATTTAACAAAGAGCGGTAGCGACGCTATTAATAAAGTAGCGGTTGCCCACCTCTGCAGTGGCAAGTTGCTAAAAGAGTCAGTTTTGCGTAGAAACCAATGGTTTTCAAAGTTGGGTTACATGGAGGGGTGGCTAGTAGTATGTACACAGCTGTGTTATATTCATTAGCGTACGGAGGGGGGCACTGTGCCATGGCCCCCTCCTCAGACACTACAAATAAAAAAATTTATAAACAGTATTAGTATTTTTACGTGTAAATGCGTAATTTTAGGTGTAATTTGCGTATTTTTAGGTGTAATTTTGCAAAATTTTCCCGGGGGCGTGACCCCGGACCCCTCTAGAATGGTCGTCCTAAAGTTGATTTGTGACGTCACACGATTGAGACAAAACTCCCCCCCTCGGAAATTTTCTGCGTACGCCACTGGTTATATTTGCCTTATTCGCGTTTTAGATGAGATCTTTGGGTTATTGTGGGTTATTGCTATAATGGGTCACGGTAAAAAAGGTTGAAAACCATTCAAGTTTATCAATAGCCTTTACGTTTTGGGAAAAAATATGTATGGGAATTTGAATCCCATTTACAGATTGGAACTCAATGCCGCTTCTTTCGACCAACACATGCTTTCAAAAATATAATTGGAAAAGGTCGATTTGATGACGTGTGATGTTTAAAACAAGTCAGAGCATGCTTAGTATTTTCTCATTGCCATTACACATAAAAAAAAACTATGAAAGTAGGGTTTCACGAGAACACTACCTACTTTCGAGTAAGTATGTTGCTCATGGTCTTTTTTTGGTTTCGTATGGGTGCAGAGGTTTTTCAACTTTTTATCTATTCCTTGTGAAGTCCTTTTGTCTACATAAATGAAGGATTCTGATATGTTCTTGCCCAAAAAAAAGTTGTTTTTAACATTTTATTGAAAAAGCGCTTTATCAAACTCGCGTCATATTGGTCTGGGGTCACAAGCGTTCTGGTGCACCCGTATCAACTTTTAGCTTTACTGTTTTAGGTAAAAAGGCAAAGGAAGACGTGTAAGCAGCTTTGTAACGATGGCTGGAACAAGCCATTAAAAAAATAAATTGGAAATGATATCTTCGTCACTCCGTGCCTGCATCAAGTCACATCACGACCGCACGCACAAAAGTCTGGTACATCTTGAAGTAACTTTATTTTTGTGGTTGTTGTCAGAGACAGAGGGCTGCAACCACCAGTAGTATTTTAATGCTAAAAATGTATAAATTGCGCAAGTGTTGGAAATGTACATGCTTTCCGATTTGAAATCGTTTTCCTAGTCGTTGCTCAGCAAAATTCTTTTGCTACTTTTGACAGTTTTTGTAGGTGATAAATCGCGGAACTATAAATATATTAAAAAATTAGGAAAGCACAGAAAAGGTCTTTGAAACGGTAATAAACACAACAGAATACGTGTGAGTACCTTTAAACAATTAAACAAACTGAATTATGCTTGTATAATCTGCGCCTTCAATAGATTATCTTAAAAAAATAGTTATGTCGTATGCAATCTGAAGCAAATTGATATATCGGCTCCCTGAAGCTATGGTGATACTGTAGGTATCATCCTGGGCATACTTGTAGGTACACGTTATAGTTTAAAGTTTTACGTTCCTTCCCATAAAACTACCATCAACCCTTCATAGAGTGAAATGTTAACTTGAACGCACTAGCAAGAAATAGCTCTTTTTATCGCCTTGCTGTGAGTAAAATTTTACAGCAAAATAAAAAGTCGACTTACTTTTGCTGGTACGGCAAGTCGATTGTAGACCATTTGCTAAAAGAAATTGCATGAAACAAGCTCAAACACTGATGCGCTGCAAGTTTGGTAGATATACTCAACTTATCGGTAAAAAGATCGTTAGCTGATAAGTCGTAACAGTTTTAATCAAACCAATAAAATTTCGATCGATTTTGACGAGGGCATTAAAGTGAAAATTGCCGAAGCTTTCTGCATGCCTCTTGTTTTTTATGACTTACATCAACATGGCAAACCGATTAAAATTTGTTTACCAAGCAACGGACTTTGTTTCTTTTTAATCCAGCTGCAATTTGATGCTTATGCACAGTTTGCTGGCAAATATCCTGGTAAGATCAGCCGATAGATGCCAAACACCATGGTCTGGTTCGTGTTTCAAATATGCGTGGTTTCGATTCTGACGGTGTTTGCCGTTGAAGCGGTGAACGTCAAAGGTCCTTCCTTCAATTCAACTTCTTCTTCGCGTTTGTCAACATCAGCACTCCCCAACGTGCAATGCGATCTTGTCGCTGGACAGAGATTAATAAGCAGGAAGCATGAACTGGAGTGTTGCAACGAAACTGAGCGGTTGTACAGATCTTACTGGAATTCCAAGGCAGCTTCGTTGGCAAAATACCTTAACAAACTTAAAAGATGGAACTGCCCTCAGTTCGAAAATGAATGCGAACAACGAACATTTTCTTTTAACACAGTCTTCACAACGCTCATGTATGATCGTTTTTGTTCCCCAATCAAGCTTGCCGAAAAATGTTTGCATGTTTTGAGTGCAATGGCGATTGATCCGACCGAGAAGAAGAGTAACTTGAGCTTCAGTTTGGAACAAGATCAGGCAGACGAAGAGTCGAATGCATCGCGATCAAACAAACTGGAAACGAAGTGGAAGATTGTTGCGGCAACAATGCGAAATGCCCAGCTTTCCCAGGATGGTTTAACGTCTCCGTGTCTGCAAGTCGCTCTTTACCAAGAGGGTATAAAGTATCACGAGTTGAAGAGCGTAGATATTCCCTCATGTGAACTGTTCTGGTGTGGATTCGACGAAAAAACCGCTGCTTTACATCAAGTTTCGGCTTGGACATGTCTTCATACGAGGTAAAGCATGTTATAATTAAAAGCAGAACGTTAGTCAGAATATTCTCTCATTAACTGAGCAGTCAGGAAAATTTGCTAAACAATGTGTGGGAGGTGGCAAGGACTCCATAAAGCATGTTGACCAACATTTTCATCATTGTGGCGAGACGAATGCTAATTCACAGCTGCTGTTGCAGTTGTCGCACGTACATGAGCGAGTCTAATTTCTGATGCGGAAAACGTGCTGGTTAAGTTGGAAAAATAATGAACTCTACTTATTGCAAAACTCTGTTAAAAATGATGATGAAAACGTTGTTGCCTTTGGAGTCAAATATTTTGTTGTGATCAAAGTATCCAAATATCACAAGTTGTTGCGTTTGGGCAAATGTGTTTCGTTTTGTTTCACAATTTGACATCAGTTTGCAGCATCGCGAGGGGTTTGGGCTTCTGGGCTTTTTTTCATGGAGTTCCCGCCTGCACTGTTATTATTGGCCGATGCTGAGCATTCAATGCTTCAAGTGATTCGAATCGAAACCTGCTTGAATTTTCGCAGACCTTCATGCTAAGCAATCGTTGTAACGGCGTTCTTTGACTTTTTTCAATTGTGCTTAACAAATTTTACATTAAACTGCTGTTGGGTTGCGACACATTTTTATGAAGCGCAGCCAGGAGTGCAGCCGCATGGAAGAAAATTGTCGTTGCACCTTTTTTTGATGGTGGAACGGCATTTCCACACTCTTTGAAGCATTGCTTACATATAGATGCCTTTCATATTTTTGAAACTTAAAAAAGTCTGCTCAACATGTTTTACTGTGCTTGGGAATGTCTTTTTGTAAAAGTGAGTTCCTCAACATTTTCTTCAGAATTTCACTCCTGAATATGTCGTTGACATTCACTATAACAACGCTTCATGGATTGCAAATCTGTTTTTTGTATGAGATATTCAGTTAGAAAACTTAATTTTAGTCTCTTGAACTCGAGTATTCGAACTTTGGGATTTGGGCAGCACTGCCATGCCACCGTCATGAGATCCTGGTCGGCTTTGGCGGTGGGAAACAATTAGAACATTTCTATGATCGTCTAATTTTAATAATTTTAACGCACGTTTCAGCAGATCATGATGTCTAAGAGCCAATGAAAAAAAAATTGAGTTTATTTCACCAGCCAGTTTTTCCGCTTAATCCGTGTATCAACCTCCTTGTTTCGCCTTTAGTGTTAAAAAAATTTTTACAATTAACGAAAACGACACAACTTTAACTTGCCTTTTTAAAATTTTTACCTTTCGTCTGTTATCTTTTCGGAGAATTACGCCAACTTTCCAAAGGCGATTCAGAATTAAGGAAAGAATGTGCTGCGCAACAGTTTGAAAACTTATTCAAAAATCGTTGTTTGCAAAGGCGATTCTGAAGGAAAGAATGTGTTGCGCAACAATTTGAAAACTTATTCAAACATCGTTGTGGAAAATCGGGAAGTAGATTGATTTTTTCGATTTTATCATAAACAGCTGAATCATTTTACACAGGTGCGGAATAAAATTGGGTTTAAAATTGATAAAACAATAACGTTTTTGGCTTTCCAGTATCTTCCAGTGACAGCAAGTTTTGCAATTTTTCAGAAATTCGGAGTGTATTGCAAACTGTCATACACAAAGAGTTTCAAGTTGATGTATTGGTGAAATTAGTATGTATATTCTGCTTAATCCTCTTGTTCGACACCTAACCTTATTATCTTTGCAAATCTGCAATATAAAAACTCGGGTCTTCTTTTCTCGTTTATTTCCTTGACATGAAAGTACTTAGTATGCAGTATTGCAATACCACGAATCGATGTTTGATATCAGAAACGCTTTTCAAGGGTATGATTGTCCGTTGCAAGAAATAACTTCGCTGCAAAAGTAATTCCTGTGGCTGCCTATGAGAGAGGTTTGGCGAACGGAAGGTGTAAGGATGAACCAGTGTTAAAAAAAGCTGGTTTATGCCTGAGCTCAGAGGCATTTTTCATTAAGCAACAAAGCTTGGTGTGGTATTTGTACATTTATGATTTCCATATCAGCAAATAACATTTCATTAATTCTTAATCTTGAAAAGGTTACAAAATTACAGACAAGTGATATTCTTTTCCCCAGCTTCCATACCTGTTTAGTTAAATAAAATCAAGCATAATTGAAATAAAATCACACATCGATATTGCTTTTGTGTACCACGAATCTTAAGTTTCTTTGGGTTATAGGAACAGCTTGTTTTAATGCCAACAACATATTAAAACGACTCCAAAATAACTGCGTCAAGTTGCTCTGAACGTTTGCCTTAGCTTGTGTTTTAATTTAACATCAAAGTAATGCACCCAATCGTTAATTGGAACAACTGGCTGGTGAAATAAACCCAGCCTATTCTTTCATTGACATCGTGATCTGCTGAAACGTGCGTTAAAATTATTCAAATAAGACGATCATAGAAATGTTCTAATTGTTTCCAACCGCTAAAGACGACCATGACCTCATGACGGCGGATGTGCTTCCCAAATCCCAAAGTTCGAATACTCGTTGAGTTCAAGAGACTAAAGTTAAGTTTCAAACTGAAATGTTTCGTAGAAAAAACATACTTGCAATCCATGAAGCATCTCGCTTCGACCTTGCTTGGTCCATGAAGCATTTCGCTTCGACCTTGCTTGGTCCCGTCATGATGTGGAGCCACCAGAAATATCTCAGATTGCTGTTGACCGTGAGGTATTTTGAGTCCTCCAAGGACTGCTGCCCCCGCGACCTTCCCCAGAGGAAAAGCGGCTGTGAAAATGAATGAAATGTTTAACATTGTAGCTTTCTTTAACAAAATTTATTTACGTTTGATCGCGCTTGCAACAAACTACGCTATTGCCATCTGTCACCCAGCATACAATTCTTAAGCCTATTCAAATAATAAAACAGTTCAGTCCTGAAATCTGCTACTTTTGTTTGACAACCTCTAACATGTGAAACGAATTTATATATTTTTCAGATGCAAAACCAACATTTGGATTATTCGCGCACTGCTCATTATCCTCGGGTTTTCAATTACCGTAGTCAATTTTATGATCATCTTCATTTTCGGTCTGTATCCCAAGATGAGGCAGCACAGTCAAGCAGTTTACAAGTTATCGTTAGCTTTCAGCGATTTGTTAATGGGTGCACTAGGTTTTCCCACTCTCTTCACCACATTCTGGATGTCTATAAACGATGTTCGAGTTTTTCAGGAGAGCAATGTGTCATCGAGTAGTTTACTTCCATTTTATAAGGTTCCTAAATATAACATTCCATACGTGCACTTTGCTGGATTTGTTCTGTGCCTTTCCATAACAGTAACGATGTATACGCTGGCTGCTGCAGCACTGGATCGCTTAATGGCTGTTCACAAACCTCTGCTATACTGCAAAGAGACTGCAAATAGAGTGGCTAAAAAAGCTTGCCTGGTTATTTGGATCGTATCAACAATATTTTGCCTGTTTCCTGTTTTCCTTCCTGCGGTGCAGTACCTCGTAGTTCTTTCTTTTCTTAGCACCATGGCCGGCAAACATGCGCTTGTCATTTACGCAATCGTTGGCGCTCTACCCTTGATCGCCATGTGGATATTCAGCATAGCGACATACCGCTGTTCAAAAAAGTACACGAACATCAGAAAACGATTGGCCTCTGCCAAATCTCGAGAACTGACCAATAGAATGGAACATCGGCTTGCAAAGACCTTGGTGACGATGGTGGGCGCGTTTACAGCCTGCACGCTACCAGCAGTGTTGGTTTTGCTGGTCGCCCTTTTTCTTCGTAATGTTTACCCGAGCCAACCTGAACGTTTCGAGCCTCAAACAGCCAGCTCTTACTACCTTGCTCAATTTGTCGCGTTTTTGATCGTGGTCTGTAACAGCTTGTGCAATTTTTTCATATACAGTTGGCGGCACGTCGAGTTCCGTAAAGCCTTGAAAATGCTGCCAAGTTCCGCTTCAAACCGAATCGGCCTTTCTTCTTTCGCGAGGAACTTGCAGAACTGTTGTCGGAGTGTGGTCCACCATGGCAGGCGGAGACTGTCTTATTTCCCAAACTTCTCAACTGAATCAGAGAGGAAACGAAGCTCGGCTTCAGACACGAAGCAAAGCTCCGCTTCCACCAAAGAAACTTATGCATTTCCCGATGAAAACGCGATGCCAGAGACTCCTGCTCACCTGTCGAACAGCGACAAAAGCACAACTAACTTATCTGTAAATTACCACTCACGGTCAGAACCACGACAGACCCAACCAAATGTGAACTCTTGGCATCAAGAAGACTCAGTATTTGATTCATTCGCTATTGATGTACGAGCTGACCGCCTTTTTATGTCGGTTATGGACAACATTGAAGAAGAGCCTGAGAAAGAAGAAGCATGAAGAATTCTGAAATGACTGTTGACATACCGAGCTCAAATTCATTCTACTTTCTCTTGTGTTCAGACAGTTTGCTTCTGGTTTGCAAAAACTTTACATGGATGCGATTGTACGTTGTCCGCAAACAACTGAAGTAAAACCTTTCGTAAATTATGGAAACCGCGAACTGGTGTTTTCATCAATTTTGGCCAGTCGAGACCAGAAAATAAAAATCAATTAACCACACAATCTGTTAGGCTCACCAGATGAACAAAACGATCATCGATTGAAACAAAACTGCCTAGCTATAATTCAAGCTATTTATTCTTGCAACAACTTGGTGAGCCTAAAGAAATTATATTGTTAATGACTTAAAATAGCTTATTTTAGTTATATCTGTGCAACGCAGAAATTAGCCAATAGAAAAGGAAGTCAAGTTTGTTCTGAAAACTGATCTTTCTAATGCTCACCCAGCTGAAACAAGGACTTCAACAAGATGTCAACCTTTACGGGGACTTCAGCAAAATTTCAGGTTTTAAATATTATTCTTAACACAGTGTTTTTTTATACATAAAGGAGCAGCGAATCTCAAAGTCGAAAAACTTAGCAAGGAAAAACTTACTCAAAAATATAGCCATTAGACATTTCTCGTACAGATTTTGGACTTGCATTATGAAAAGAAATATTTTTATATCTACTTTTAGTTTAAAGTTTGGTTATCTGCTGCTTCAAACCCAAAAAGAGTATAGCGTGCAACGGAATCAAACGAACCTCTGTTCGACAACACTTTTTCCACTCTTTGGTAATCTTTCACGCATGAGTCCGTATCATTTTGTGCTTACATCTACCGCCTTCCGGCTAAACCTGAGCAACAACAAACAGCGAGACATATTCTAAAATGTACTCATCAATCTCTAATGAGCAATGCATTGTTTTTCAAGCTGTTTGAAACGTTATCACGTACAACCAGTTGTAATTCGATTCAGATTATACGTAGTTTGCAATTACCTTAGTGGCTAATTTTGCGTTACATGATGAAAACAGTATGTCTAAAACAACAGATTTACAGTGTCCGCGTACTCTGTCAAAACGAAGGCTTTCACCTTCACCGATTTTACTGAGTTTTCAATGCGTCAATGTTAAACCTGATAAATTGCAGAACCTTGAGTTTCCTGCAGATTGCTCAAGTTTTGCGAGTAACAGATATTCAAGCAATTCGTAACTATAGTTGGACTGTGAAGAAAATGCAAATTTCAAATTATAATGTTGCATGGACTAACCGTACGCTCTATCTTTCTAATCGTTGTGGTTATTACAAAAAAAAAAAAAACATCCGAGCACGACACAATATAAAGAAACGCTCTCTGTACATAGCTGAAACTACTCAAAATGGAATTTTGCAGAAAATAAGAATAATAATGTTTGTTTTCATGTTTCAATATATCTTCTATTGTTTTTACATTTATTTTCTCCAAGATGATGATGTTTTCATTTGCTTGGATTTTCGATCAACCACCTGTTTTACAGTGTATGTCATATTTTTACGTGTCCACCTTTGTCATTTGTTTATACATGGTAACAATGTATTGGATTTAACCAAGTTTTAGGGCACCTGCACTGGATAACTTTAAGCCTTTTTCAGCGATCTAGTTACGCATGTGTTCTAGCAGTGTTTATTATCGCATTGCAGCACTATATAATAGCAAATAAACCACTTCTCTGCAAGAAACACGCAAGAAAACAAACAAACAGAAAGAAATAAGGAAAGCAAACAACCAACAAAATTTTTGAAAACAAACACAACAATTCAGAAGATGTTCATGTGGAAAATGAAGCAGTATTCTGTTGAAAAGTAACCAGTACTTGACAGTAGCGAATAAACTGTACAAAAAGTTTAGTACTGTGATAGGGATGATTCGCAAACAGCTTCTTTAAACAGGTGGAAAGGTACATTTTTGTATCCCGGATAAACTTTTCTGACATCAGTGCTCTTTTTTAAGGTATTGAATTTTTACTAATATTGTTGAAGAAAATAAGAATAGAAAAATTTTGTTTACACGAATATCTTGTATAGTACAGTAGTTACGAATATCAGATGATCTCTGGAATAGACTATTGCAGATAGCAGGCATTAGTCTTTGGATTAGTTTGGCCAGTTGCAAATGACACATATCCTGTAATTTTAGAGATTTTAATGTTTTGTAAATGGAGCTTGAATGTGCACCATAATTATGAAACGTCATTTTGCGCAATATGTTCTTTAGTTCAAACACTAATTTAGTCGTTAGGCTGTTGATGTGATGGATAGAAAAACAAAAAAGTTCGAATGTTTAAAGCGAACATAAGTAGTTTTTACACAATTATTACCTGTCGTGGGATACGATTTTACACCTCTATCGCAGTGATTCTCAACGTGGTCCAGATAGACCACCGGTGGTCCACCTGGATTTTCTAGTAGTCTACAGATAGATGCATAAATCTTTGTTAAAACGTTCACTGACCTAAATGCGATACACTTTCGTCTAGTTGCTCATGCGGTGTCAGCATAGCAAAGTGATGATACATCGGATATTTTTTCAAAAAGTCCATGGGCCAAAAAAGATTGAGAACCACTGCTGTATCGTATCGGCTTAAACCAACACGATTTTGAGTGATTACAGGTGTGTTGGTTGAAATGATTCAGCGAGCATGATTATTAGCATTCATGAATAAGATTTTGTTTCCCACTGGCACTTAATTAAAGTTTTTCTGGCCGAACATTCCACACAATTTCTTTTATAATCGTTGCTGCATTCGGGTTGGTCACCTTGCACAGTCCCTTTTGCTCTTCAAGGCATTTGACAACATCTTCGTCAGACGTTTATGTCGGTTGTTTTGGCCAGCTGTTATAACATGCAAATCAAGCAGAATGACTTTTTAACCTCACCGTTGATTCGAGACGCGCAGGATGTGACTAAAAACAAAAATTTTACTTTGCTGGAAACTGACCGCTTGTTTTAGTCATACCATTACAGCGAATCACTTCACAAGCAACTAGGGTTGCTAGATACGTTCTGTAAAAATACCGGCCATTTTGATTTGTCAACAGTACCAGATCTAAGCTGCGTCGTACTTCGTATGTGGCACAGGGAAAACAGAGAGACAATCAGTATTGTTAAGCCACAATTAATGATTTGCCCGTATTTTGACTGACTCATTACATTTCTGTGTGTGCGTGACGCGACAATCGCACCAAGGATTGCGTCAACAGCAGCAAATAAACTTCGCTGAAAGAACTGTCCTGACAAGATTCACTACTAGAGTCATTATAGTTTGAGAAATTCAGCGTTAGTTCCTTTTGAAATTACGCCAAATTGTTTATTTTCAAAATACCGGCTTCAGGCACTGATTTTTGAAGTACCGGCCTCTGCTAACTTAGCAGTAAAATACCGGCCATCTGGCAACCCTACAAGCAACACATATCTCACGGGCCTCCGGGACTGTGCGTCACGTTCACTGCACATTGCATAAGGCATGGGCGTCGGAAGAGGGGCAGGGGGCCTTGCCGCCCTGAATATTAAAATTTGATATTTTCCCAACAAAAAGGTTGTTTTCTCAGTTTCGACTGGGTAAAATGAAATTTTGCCACTTTTTGCCCCCCCACTGCAAAAATCCTTTTGGCTACCCTGGAAAATCCAATATCGATCCCTCCCTGGAAAAAATCCTTCGGACGCCTATGGCACAAAGCAGGTAGACTTTTGCTGCGTCAGCTTACAAAACTACTTTTTGTATTAGGCTGTAATTGATTTCATTTACTTAGCTGGCTTAATAGGAAAATTTACTTACAAAGTTAGGTGCTAAGGACGATTATCAAAACAAATTGAAAAGGAAGGGATGGCAGGGCAATTTTTTGTCAGAGGTGAAATCTCACATGTCTCCCAAGCAATGACAAATGCCACGTTTTGAGATAATTTACAGGGGTGCAGTGTTTTTATCTTCATAAAAGTGCTCAGTTGATTGAATGGCTCTTTTGAGTTCGCCAGCTGTCAATTATTTTCTGGCTTCCGCGATCTTTGAATTTCAACGTACTGCAGTTGCACTAGTTAAACGTGGCAATATCTTTTTAAATAATGGCAAATAAATTTTTACATCAAAGCGTGCTATTTCATCCAAATCATGAGAAAGTAAAATGCAAATTTATCAAAAATAGAGTAGCTGTACATGATGCCTTGCCACTGCAATTACGCGATCAAAAGTTCTTAGTGATCTTCCTGTTATATTTAATTCTTGATGTTCCTTTAGTTTTTTAAAATCAATTTGCAACGTTTGCGCTTCCGCAACAATTAATCAGTTTCTTGGCCTCTCACGCTGCGTAATGATTTGCGCGCAAAAATATAGAATTCTCTATACAGCACCATCACTCTCAGNTTCGCAAACACTCACATTTGTGTACCTGCAAGGTCTTATGAATGTTTCTTGTACTTGCTCTTTCCAATCGGGGACTATTAATAACTTTTCAGGACAGAATTTATTTAATATTTTGTGCGGAAATGGAATTGAAAACAGCAAAGCAGACAGATGCTTGCTGAATATTGTGCTCATTTAGTGCACCAGATTTTGTTTTCTCACTCATGAGAACTAGGGACTGCAACAAAACCAATCTTTAAAATGATTACCGTATACAGTAATTGGAGTAAAGCTGATTGCAGTCGTTAGTGCTTCCAAAACAACACAAATAGGCAGCGCTAAACAAGTGTCTGCCAAGACCTTTTTGCAATTACTGATGCATTAACGCAATACACGAGGCAAAGAAGTTCTACCTGGGTCAAAGGGGATGTAGCCTATGCTGTAATCTTTTCGATTTTTGGCTGAACTATCTTATTCCCTGCTATAAGTCTTTGCCTGTCAGCACATACTTTCTGGAATGGAAGGATTTACAAACTTTTGGAATAACTATGTGAAGTTTTAAACCTACAAAGTTTTTTATATGAAATGATGGTTGTTTTTTCAATTTGTACATCGCTTGTGATTTGTTTAACAGTTCGCTTTTAACAGAAGCTGACAGCAAAAAGCAACTTTTTTAACAAACATCTGTCCAAATGTAAGGCTGCAGAAGCAAGCAATCGAAAATTATAGGCTATAGGCCACCTGTACTTGTTGGGAGTAGCGGCAATGTCTGTGTGTAATTTACAACAATTAGGTGCGTCAAGTGCAAATCTTTCCACGAATTCAACCGTACGCAACTGGAAAGACACATGATCTGCGTAAAAAGCCCAATGCGCTGATTCGTTGCACGCTGCAACATTATACCGTCCACTTGCGGCGCTTGGGTGCGAGCTCAGTGCGACCGGAGCAGAAAATGCTTGCTTTTTTGATGCGCTTCTATGTGTCTATTGAATCTTGCTAGCAACAGTGCTTTGGTTAACGGGTTTCCGTCCTCGCATGAACTGATGAAAGTAAAACATGGTTTATTCGTTTTCATTTCCATATTTCCTAAAGAAACACAAATGTATATAGAGGCTTGCGGACCCAGCAATTTTATACAAATTTTGGAACACATTGTCGTTCATCGATCTTTGTCATCTATGCTGATTCTATACTTTTGCAGGGGCAACGAGGACAGGACTGCAATATAGCACTGCCAGTGGCTTCTCGACCTTATTTTAACAGATACAGCTAGATATCTACCCAATGCTTTGTTTGATGGGCAACATGCAGAACTAGAATATGATTTGCTAAAAGCGAATACCAACGTCTGCAAAATAGCTGTTAAACTATTAATTCGGATGCACTACTTGGATGGCTTACTCTAATTTCAGCATAGAATTTAAAGTCTTTAAAAAGTTCTAGAATAAAACTGAGTTATTTCATAAAATCCACTGGCTAGGTACGCAAAACAAAAATTTCGTTTTACACGATTTTTACCCAACCAGTGTTACAAGTGGTGTGCAGCGTGAGTGTATTTGCCAACTAGACCAAGCCAAAAAATTCTAAAGTAAATTACGGTACCATCCACAACCCGACCGGAGCAAATGGTAACGCTAAGGAATACGCCAAATTCCAACATCACTGTGTAAAAAGAACTTTTGAAAGTAAATTAATTTACATTTAAATGGAAATCCTTTTTCCAAAACTACTAAGTAAATTAATTTACATTTCAAATGAAATTGCAAAATGACGATGATGGATGATGATTTTTTCTTGTTGCTGTTTGGCATAGGTTTTCTCAAAAGGTATTTACAAAAAGCTGTTCATCATTTCGAACTTTCATTCCAAAAACCAAGAAGAAAAAGAAAGGTTTGCGCTATTATTGCGTAATCAAAGCAGTCAGCCAAATGTCTGATTTTGATTTTTAAACGTGTGGCAACTGCTTCAGATACAACATTTCAATGCACTGGAGACGCCGGTGAGCCGTTCCAAACAAGAGAAGACCAACTGGAATGTTGAAGATAAGCGGAAAGCATGTCATCTTTTACAAGATACCTGGGCTTTTTCAGTCGTTGAAACCAGGGCTATGGAGCCGGAGCACAAGCAGTTTTGGATGGCTGGAGCCAGAACCAAAAACTTTTAGATTGTGGAGCCGGAGATGGAGCTGGAAATTTGGGTTCCGGTTCAACAACCCTAGTTTAAGGGGCATGCGACTTCTACAAATAATACAGTGGTTTTCGGTTTTCATTGGACCAAATCATTCTGGAGCCAGAGCCAAAACTTCTGGATGTAAGAGCCGGAGCTGGAATCAAAAATTTAGATGCCAGGAGCTCGAGCCGGAGCCTGAAGTTTGAGTTCCGGCTCTACAGCGCTAGTTTAAGGGGCAAGCGAGTTGTACCGTAATACAATGGTTTTCAGTTTTCAATCGACCAAATCATTCTAGAGTCGGAGCCAAAAACTTGTACATGTTGGAGCCTGAGCTGTAGCCTAAAATTTAGATGGCTGGAGCTTGACATTTGAGTTCCCGATCCACAGCCCTGGTTAAAACTGCTCACAATTCAAAATAGAATGCAATCAGTGGTCATGCTGATGTACAATCATTCTTGCTCTCCATGCGACGTAGTTGAAAAGTGTCTTTCCACTCTGCATCAAATGCTGCATTAACATGAAAAACACAAATACCTTTGCAGTAACACCTTTGTTGAAGTGAAAATCGACAACATTGGAAGAAAGCAGCCGAGTTATTCGTTGGATCTCTGGAAAGCGACATTCGCCGAACTAAAGAAGATTCAGCATTTCTCGCATGACCTGGGCGATTCCTGTTTGTATCGCTTTGCACCAAGAAGAAAAAGGATAAATTGAAATAATCACCGCTGATATTCCATTCTTTGAATTGCACTGATGAATGTAAAATGAAACTGCGCGAGCACCCATAACTTGTTCAAAACAATATGTTGATTTTGTACATCCACCCAAAACGCCTGAAGCAGCATTTAATAGCGAGATAATGCTCTGCAAGCTTAGCATGCAACCACCAGCAGTTTTATTTTTTGTTTAACCTCTGAATCAACTTGTATCAACACGGCATGCACGTTCAGGCGTCAGATAAGACCAAAAATCTGTTAAGATTTACTTACTAGAACAAAACTCGTGTTATGACTACAGTTGAATAGCCACTATCCGTCACGAAGTCGTGACCAGATGATGTTATATTTTCGCAAGACTGTTGTCGATAAAAAAGCGGGTTTGAATGATGGACGTGTTTCATCACTTAATATTTGCTCCTAATTGCATGCTAATTGAAGTAGCTGGATGCAAGGAGTTAGACATAATGATATAAATGTCAGTGAACTTTCTTAACTCTGCTGCCCCATCTTTGATTCCATATTTATCCCGTGTATTTGGTGACAATTCGTGATATGATACCTGGGCGACAATACAGTCATAAAAAAGGATTTGCAGAACTGTTCAGATAGCGTCAAGTCCATTTCGGTAACCAGGTGGTACCGAGAAAGAAAGCCTCTGCGATTTTGTAAATGTTACAGATTCAAGACAAAACATTTTAACAATTTAGATTTTGGGAAGTCTTGTGGTTTTGCCTCCCAAAATTTCTGCTGGTCCATTTCTCCACCGTTTGCGTCGCCAGCACATTGCCCTGACCCTGTTTCTGCGCCAACAAAATGCGTTTCATTAAATATTCCTAGCTAGGGCCACGAGTAATGCTGAACTGATATGTTTAACTAGGTTCCTAACTAGGAGGAACTTGGTAACTCAGATATTTAATTCCCGTTTGCAAAATCGTTCTCAAAAATGTGCTTGAGTACATGTTTGGCGAAATGTTAATATTTTAGGTTTACTGTTGCTGTCATTATACATCTTCCTTCATAATACTACCTTTTTTCAGAATATGTTTGGCACTTAAAAATTAAAAAAAACAAATCTGTTTCATTATAATAAAGTTTTTTGTCGTCCAACAACGTCTCAATCAATTGCAGGTTCTTCACAAATTAGATTGTCTATAGCTGAGTGATACAAGGAAGAAGAACCTTCGATTTTATGGTGTTTATCGTAATTCCAACAAAAAGTAGGTACTCTGATAACGACAAAAGTTTACACATTTTGCAATAAACCAAACAATGTTGTTCTGCAAGTGCTTGTCAAATTAGAATATTATTTCGCCATCAACTATCCGCCAGCACTTTTGGGATATTTGTAGTAATTCGTTCATGCTTCACATTTCTGCTCTTGCTTTTGTTGCGCTGGTATATCCAAGACTGGTCCTAAATTCCTACATTTACGAGTTTGCTCTGCAAAATAGCTGACGAAATTATTTTCTGAATACCATTAAGCGTTTTAGTTTAGATGCTGTGTGAACAGGGCCGGTTTTAAGCCGATGCAATCGATGCAGCTGCATATGGGACTCCGCGCCTCTGAGGTCCTCGCGCCATGGCGTTTGGATAGATCGTTCATTTTTACCAAACGCAGTACTTATTGCGCACGAGAATTCAGTAGAAACGGCTTATAAATCTCATGCTTAGCAAACATTACTCTCGTTATAACGAACATTGACACAAAAGGTGAAAGGTTGAAGCCGCAGAGGAAGACCTCCTATATTTGAGTCCGAAGACTGCAACAGTTGGCGATTCAATCATAGTAGCAAAAAGTATTTTATTTTGCATTTTTCGACTTGGTCTGTTCTGGACACCGGATCGTGTCAGCCTGTCTGGGCAGTCTGTCAAAAGCTGTTGAGTGTATGCGACACCAGTTGTGCCAAAACGTTTGTTGGTGGTTGTTCTGAAAAATTCGCAAGCAGGGCCTTCGCTTTGGGATAAATGTCTAGTGCGCCACGATTTGGTTATAGACTTTATTTTCACTGTGCCTCCAAATTTTTTCATTTGTGATGGTCCTAATGTTAGCTTTATCGAAAACTGTGAGGACCCTGTGTCTTGACCCAAACGTCTTTCAACAGCTCAGCGAGATTTTCCAATCGCGAAAATCCCACATAAGTTAGATTCTAATTATGAATTGCCCGAAGATGTAGCAGGCAGGAATTTTTCAAATTGTTGTTTACAACGTAAATTATCCAATGGAGAGGTAATGCAACGGAAATGGCTGGTGCACTCAACTGGAAAAAAATTTGTAAGCTTTTTCCAATAATTAATGTCGCGCTATCCATTCCGTGGTGTAGGAACTGAGAGGGAAAACTCACCCCCAAAAGTTTTGATTTGTCGAAAATTCGGTCACAGAAGTTTTCGATTTCTTTGTTTCCTGTTAAGTGGTCAATGAATCTGACTGACTTTTATTCTCCAAAAACAAAAATTTTACCTCCAAAAAAACTTCATGTTTTACGATTCGTGAGAGTTGATAATTAGCAACCAGCTGCTACACAAAATTTGTAGAGGAAAGTTTGCCGCACAAATGTTTTTGGGCACGTTTAGGGAAATGCGGGCAAACTATCCTTCGAACCCCTAAACATTTGCTTGCTCCTACAGTCATGTATTTATTGATGGGTTTTCTGACTGATCCAGTGCTAGTGTGAGCTTAGCTGAGCATGAAAAGTCCACTTGTCACATACAGGCAGGTGTTCAGTGGTTTGAGGCTGAGCAAATGTATGGAAGGGTTGCTCGTTGGGTTCAATTCATCACATTAATCACTTGCCGCTCCACCAAACTTTCATTGTGTCTGGCTATTTGTGAGTGTGCAGTAAGTAGGAAAGAAACATTACTTCAAAGTGCAGGTACTACGTTAAGAACACCCCCAGCTCCTACACCACTGAATGAAAGCGGCAGTGCGGCTCAACTAGGCAAGGCAAAAATTGTGAATGTCATTCAGCACACTCGTTCCTGTTTATCATATTGGACGGCTATATGCTTCTATTTAATCAATCAACCATGCGCATTTGCGTTTGGTACGTTTTTTTCTACATCTATGACGTGATAATTGTGAAGTCCTTGTACATTATTACATTTCTAATTCATGAAGAACAGATTGCATTGGTACGCAAGTCCATGCATGAAGAATAACTATAAAATTGGGCTTTTGGTGAAAATTTTGGCGGATCTATGGATTGCCCTCTAGTGAAGTCTGCTTTTTTCGTGTATTGCGTCATACAGCGGAGAGTTGATCGTGCGCCAAGACGTTACCTTTATACAAGAATGCGTCTGCGCTTGTGGTTACTGAAAGCAATAAAGGTTAATCAGTTCATGTTAGCAGCTTTCTCCAAGTCAGTCATTCTTTGCAGGGCTGTAGTCAGGTTTTAAGGTTTGGGGGGCAAAACACATTTTAGGAGGTAAGATTTTTGTTTTTATTATATGTTTAAAACAAATTTTTCCGGATACAACAAAATTTGGGGACACAAAAAATTGGGGGGCACTTCCCCCGAAATCCCCGCCGTGGTTACGAGCCTGGTTCTTCGAACGAAAAGTGCCGTTCAACAAGAGAAGTATATTACATTGTAAGTTCAATTCGCTTTTTCGGTTTGATTGACGTAACTAGGTAACTTTGCACTTGCGCTAGCCGCCCGGATCTACATCGCAGAGCTTCCTTTACAGCTTTTGGCTTAATTACGAGTGGTAGCGGTACTCTGTCTAATGTCCACCACAGCAGTATATTAGTCGAAAACATGGACGTAGTTAGGGAACACATGAGCTATGCCCACGAACCTCCAAATAAAAAGGATACTTTGTGATATCATGTACATACAGATCAACTCCAATAATTTGTCGTGTTTTTTGATATTCCTATAGGCCATTTTCTCAAAAAGATCGTAACACGGTTGAATGAGCAAGATGACGTCATAAAACCACTGCTCAAAGAGGGACCCCGCCTAAGTCTTGCATTGGGCCCCCACCTGCTAAACCCGGCCCTGTGTGTGAACCTACCAATACCTAAACAGATATTATCCTTTTTGCATGATTCTAACGAAGATCGAATATGTTGCTTAAGGCAGTTATTTCCAACTCACATGCGCCTCTTGCGACGCAACCGAACTAACCTGTGGATTTATGCCAGGGGTGGGTAACCTGCGGCCCGCGCGAACATTTGATTTGACCCACATCAGAATTTTCATTACCCATAATAGAGTACAACATCGCGGCAAAACGAAGCTCCATGATAAGCAGGTACTTAAATAGTAAGTCAAAAGAAGTCACTCTTCCTCATAGTTAGAGTAAAGGTAGAATTTTGGATAAAATTGATTGATTTTGCGACTCGCCGGCGATAATGCACAATTCATGAGGCCCGTGATAGCAAATAGGTTCCCCACCCCTGATTTAGGATAAAAGGATCGCTGCAAACATTACATCGCAAAGTTATGAAAGCGGAGACCAGTTGATTCCTCATAAGTTTGCAGCAAGCCTAGAGTTTTTAATTCTTGGGGCTAGAATTGTTTTTCAACTGTTCTGCTGAAATTCAAACGCCCCTTCGGATACTCAGACAGTATCATACTGTCTATTGAAAGAAATCCTTTCTCAGCACAGAATCATACACTAAGATCTTACAGAGTATAGATTTCGCCTACAAAGTAGGCATCATCAGCTCTGCGAAGTGCATGAAGTATGAATAGAATAAAATAAAACCCACAAACAGTTAAATTACCAAATAAGAAAAACTAAATGAAAAATAGCAAACCCAACTGCCCACTTTACATTGAAAAGGAAAAGGTCACAGCAGAAACAAGGAACCAAAACAAATTACCAAGTCTACAGTGACGTAACAAACAAAATAACAGTCCAGTAGGTTACACAGGATGCGTAAGTGAAGTAGGCTAACGTGCTTGCAAGAATTCAACGACACAGCC
>JGI24022J15233_10001581_pt1 | contig 19448 bp, 14 predicted proteins | sample Ectturendosymbi2_FD_15233 | JGI IMG/M metagenome (IMG submission 15233) | reverse complement strand
TTCACCTGTAAGCTTTGCTTGCAATTTTCAGGACTGAGGATGCGTAATTTTACGTGAAATCGATTTCCTATTAAAAATTTGCTGATCGATTCCTTGCTTAGGCCCATCATGGAAAGTACATACTTGATATTTTCTTATTACAGTTTTAGCAAAAAGTTGTTTTCACAGTTTCGAGAGGGAAAAATTAAAGTTTACCACTTTTTGCCCCCATGGAAAAATATTTTTGGCTACCTCTGAAATAATCCACTATTGGCCCTCCCCTGGAAAAATTCCTTCCGACGCCCATGCTCCCTGCCCTTTCATAAAGGGGACAGCGGGGGCGGAGGTGCCTTTTCATGAATGTATCATAGGTAATTTCATGGTTTGCCAGGACCGAATTGAAACAAACTTATTGCAGTTAGCAGCTATTCGAGCACCCAGAAATCAGAATGGTTTTCTATAATTTCTGGTATTATTTTTGAGGTTTGCATCGTTTCTGAACAGAAAAAAGCACAGGCTACTTGGCAACGATTTTTTTGTTTTTTAAAAATTTGCATTGCTCTGAAAGTTTTTACTACCTTCCACTACTACACTACCGCTGCTCGGGCGTCCCTGATTAAACTCTTGTGAAGCAAACAATGCAACGTTCTTTACGTCTTTGAGATCATATTATAAAATGTATTATTATTGCGTGCTATATGCAGTATATATACTTTTTTCAGTTAAAGATGGGGATACTACATGAGATATTAACATATATAAATGTTTAAATCTGTAAAGTAGGTATGCCGCTATCACAAGCCTTAAGTTTTTTGTTTGATCCCCCGGAATGTGCAAACGGTAAAAGTCAAGTGGTGGGCTTAGACGAAACTTAAAACCAACAGGAAATAAATTTTGACGAAACATTCGGAGTCTATATCCGCGTATGTAAAGAAAGCAGAAATTAGAGGAAGGGTAATGATGAGAAAGGTAGCGACAAGCAGAAAAAGCAAAATCCATTTCAGTTTGTGTGTGTTTGATTGTGATTTTTGCGATGCTTTATTAATCCTATTATCTTTAAATAAGCACGCAACATGGTCTTCTTCCATTTTAAATTCTTGCAAGCAAATTTTAGGGGTGAAAAGGGCGGCAATTTTATGGTCGGCCCCGGGCGGACTTAGCCTCGCTACGCCACTGACCACATCGTAAGAACATCACCGGTTTCGTTGAGGTTCTGTCATCTTGATAAATCATTCAAGTCCATAGAAACTAGAAAAATAACACTGGACTCGGACCGCATTTAATTCTAAGTATTGAACCCAATTTAAAGCTAAAGTCGGCTGCCGCAACAGGCAGACAAACGCTGCGCTAAGTAGCGCAGTGGAAATGGTGAGCACCGCAGCAGGAGTGAGTTCTGTACTAACTCGACCCGAGTTTTTCGAATTGCGGATCCGTCGCTTGCAAATACGTCAAACGCTTCTTTTGTCGAGTAACTTCAGCAGTTTTCATAGCACTGCATTTGAATTCAAAATAATTTAAACCTTGAATTCATCAGAACCAGAAGCTTCATCCGTCAAATCTGTATCCAAGTGTTGATCTTTGCAAATCAGGGATGCATACTTCAACGATACAAACACTGGTACACATTTCCAGACTGCGTTAAATGCTCGGTAGTTATAAGCAACATGATTTTGTTGAAACTACTACTCGTTGCTGTTCTAACACAACTCGGCACGGCTTCAAATTTCCACTCTGCGTCCATATATCTAATTCGAACCTGTTCATGCAAATCGCCAATATCGAGACCGGCGAGGGCTGCTAGCACCCGGATTTAAGAGGGTTTTACCAGAACCCTACAGGTGGTTTATTGGTTAATATTTGTTTCACGCAGACTGCTTTGAGTTTGCAAGTTGTACTTCTACGTCACTGCTTTCACCAAGGTTCAAGTTATCGGTTCAGTTGATTACCTTAACCGGTCCTCATTTTGGCTAGAAAGTGTAGATTTTCAATCAAAAACTGTTGATATTGTTCTGTAAGTCGCCGAAGGTAGCGCGGGTTGGCATGTGAGTGGCATTGAGTTTGTGTGGAAAGTGCGAAACATTGGTGAAAAACAGGTCAAAATTTTAGTTGCGCCAAACTGAAATTTGGATCGCGCAGAAGTGTCTAAATTCTTCCTAAAAAGTTTTTTTCCACACTGTGCAAAACACCTAAAAATTTTAACGCGGTTAACACTTAATGCACACAACGCCAAATAGAAGCCAACAAATTTTGTTTTGTAAAAATAGACTGACAATTACTAACACATCATACAACTTGCCTAGAGAATAGGTCGTCCTTTAAGCGGAACTGGTAAAAGCGTTTGACGGGCCGAGCAAGACAATTCCACTTCTGTACGGGAGAATGAAACTTGGCCGCAATGTGATCAGTGACTTGCTGGATTACGTTGCAAAGCAGCAAAGCTCAACACTTGACGAAACCATTCAGATTTCGTCGAATGACATTTCGAACATTTTTAGATCATGACGCTACAAATCCAGCTGGGGTCCGGAGGGGGGTTGAATTGCTTTGGGTGGACAGCAGGATTCAGAACGTACTATTCAAAAAGAGATTTACTTCTCATAATATTCAAAACGAGATTTACTAAGAACGCGTTAGTCTGCAAGCGACAAGTCGCGTTTTTTTCTGAATGAGCAGTTTTAGCGGGTTCTTTCCAATATACTTGGGCTTTCACGTTCTACATAAAATCAAAAAATTATCACCAACTTTTTTCGACACAACTCAGATCGAACACATCCTGACAAAAATAAATATGAATTTTGATCAAAACAAAACGCGAAAAGTTTAACCAGACATACATTTCGCGGGATGGCGCTGCTGTTCGATGACTTTTTCTCATTGATTTTCTTCCCAGATTTCTTCGGAGCTCGGGAGTGAACGCCCAGCATTCGTTCAGCTAGTTAAACAAATATCCACCAGTCAAAGAGCACATTCCACACCGATTATTTCAACGTCAACGTAGTCACGACTTGCTGTCGAAGCATCAAGCAATGGCAACATAATTTACTGTTTCATTTTAACATCGAGTTAATTTTTGAAAGCAAACTTTGAAGCAACCGGTGGAACGATCGATTAACAACTGCAGGGGAAAAAAGCAAGCGCAATTGACAAAACCGCAATGTTCACACTTCTGCAACCGATATGATAGTGGACAAGTGAGTAACCCAAATATAAAAAAACAATGTGCCAAATATAATCTTGTACGTTCCAGTATACATTCATTCTGAAATGGTTTTGCGATATTTGAATGAAAACGATAATCGAGCCCTTTTAAACATTTCGTAAGGAATGGTAGCGATGGTAAAAACTCGGAGAAATTTTCAAGCGTTCATATGCACACATTCTTACATCACAATCCATGACATCTGACGCCCACCAACCTCGACTCAATTCTCGTTCTATTTTGTTTTGAAACCAATTTCTTTTTTCCGGGACTTCCCCTTTCAGAATCTTTTCTGCTTTTTTGATTTGATTTTCTTGAGCAAGGGATTGTTTTTCATACGTTTCCATCTTCAAAACTTCGCCCACTTCGTCTTCGAGATCTTTCAACTTTTCTGCAAACTTATTGACGACCTCTGCAAAAATCAAAGTTCGTCCAACAAGATTATAGGTTTTTAATATAATTCAAAGCTGCTCAAAAATGCCTATTTTATTTTATTTTTAAAAGCATTTAAATTCATCCTTGAAAACCAACTAAAAGAATGGTACGCCAATGAAGCTTGTGTGCTAGCACATTAGAAAATAGTTAACGTTTAAACAATTGAGAACCTGGCAACAAGTGCGTCGTTTCGCACTGAGTGGTTTTCGCGCATGTCTCGCATGTCGATTAAAAATTTCCGAAAGCGTCCGATGATGCAATTCGTCCTAAACCACAACAAACACCGGTCACACTTCACCAAACAGCGCCACCACGCGCTCATGCTTCAACACGCCTCGCGCATTGCGCAAATGCAAGACAGAAGCTGCTGCAACAGCTCAGCTTGTTTCGCACCGCATTAAAAAAAAACTTGTTTCCAGAAAGCTGACTCGCAATATATACGTCTCAACTTTTCTGAACGATTATTATCTTTTACCGCGCACTTGTGCCTAACACACCAACACGTGCAAAGGGAGAGATATATAAGTTTTTACATGGCGGATTCGTTCATGTGAACGACGACAAAAGTGGCCTGGGTTTACTGAAACAAGTGTATTGGAGAAGCCGACAGGCTGCACGTACAGTACCTGGTGGAACGACCCTGCTCTTGACAGGATTTTTAGCAAACTTGACAATTTCCTTCAACAGCTTTCGTTCGCTCTCGCCCACGAGCGACACCGAGCGGCCACTCTTACCGGCGCGAGCCGTCCTTCCAACGCGATGCACGTAATGCTGTTGACTGTTTGGCATCGTCAGATTTATTACCTGCGACAAAGAGAAAAAGTACATCTTCAGTGAATTGAATGAAAAAAATATTGCAAACATAAAAACGTACTCAGACATCTATTGCAGCTAGAATTATTCAGCAATGCCAACAGTTACGAAAAGATGACCGTAACGTCTCCTTTGTTTAGAAATGGGCAATGGATGCAGCAACACATGCTTGAGTGTGTCGAAGATGTAACCAGCGCAACAAGCACTAAGACTTCTGAAACTACAATAATAACTCTACCGCACCTTGAACAAAGCACACATTAACAGAAGTCAGCTTGCACAACGGATACCAGTACTAGCCACGTGTAAATGGGAGAAGATGCAAAGAACCGAACTCACGGTTTTAACGTTTTCAATATCGAGGCCTCTTGCAGCGAGGTCTGTGCACACAAGAATATCAATGTCGCCATCCTTGAACTTCTTCAGACTTTCCAATCTCTGTCCTTGTGACAGATCGCCGTGCAGCTCGCCTGCCTTTATAATATCTATGTTTGTTATGATCAAACAATTAAGCAAGTAACGTCACTGAACACGATTTTTCTGAGTATTTCCAGTTCTGGCTTGAAAAGAAGAAACGCGGTGTTCTTCCAGTAGTATCGAAACCGGCAAATCAAAACAAGACAACACAATTTATGGAAATCTTAAACGAGGTCGTAACCATAATCGCTAGACTCTGCCTTATTTTGGTCCTCCAACCATTCGTCGCTCTTATAAAGGTTCATACGCGTTTACTAACAAGCGATTCAAGCCAAACGTGCGCTATCGCACACATTGCTGATACGTTCGTTCTTTGTTCCAAAGCTTCAACCTCCTTCAAGAAAAAGTTTGCAAGTGTTTCGCTAAATCTTACTGTAAAACGGATTCGGCGGGGGAGGACCAAGCGCAGAGCTATACCAGGCCATCAAGAAGTCAGAAATTTCGCCGCACAAATTTCAAGCACATGGATGTCGACGCAGTTGCTAGGTTCTGATCTGGCCACAATGCAAAGGAGAAACGTTTCAAGAGAACTTTGCTAATTTCTGTTGTTTCGCCACTTTTGCCAAATCTTTGCGAGGAGAACGCAATTAAGCAAAAAACAACCGTACGCACACGTCCAGCTTCTGTTGCCAGGGGGCGAACGACTGGCAAAACTTCATTCGGCCATTCATCAGCAGTAATACAAATCTTGCTTACTAGCAGCGTTGCTTGGGGACCGAAATCAAATTTAGAAGCTAAATAGGTGTTTGCTACGTAAATGTAAACACAATATCTCTTCCCGCTCAAACTACACCAACTATCATAAAACGTGCTTTCACGGCCAACAAACTAAAAGAGGCAATTGATGTGGAGGTTAACATCGACACGTGCTTTCACCTTAAGTCCAAGCAATCCAAGGACGATGTGCATTCGATGAGCTTGCTTCTTTGTTTGAGTGAAAACAAGGACATTTGTGATGAAAGATCGACTGCAGAGAGCTGAGATAAACAGATCGGCCAGAGTTTCAGTGCTACACTTCAGGGACGGATATAACAGTTTCGCATCAAGGGTTAAAAAGAATACGACAAAAACACAAGCAAAGGACACGAAACAAACTTTTTCAGCAGCCGTGGCCTGTTTGGTGGTTTGCAGTGCACATGCTAACGTACATTGCATCTTTCCATGGACTTTCGCGATGTAGTGCTTGGTCAATGCCGATTGACATCAAACTTTATTTGAGAATCCAATTGGTCGAAATTCAGAATTACCGCAGTCGAAGTGCGCGACTCACTTTATAGTTTAAATCTGCACTTGACGTGACGCGAATCGCTGGAAGTTACCGGAATGTTCAGTGATTACGTTTTCACGTTCGCGACGCACTAACCGGCTACGATCGCCTCTCTGTCGCCCTCCCTCATTGGACGGATCCGTATGAATTCTTGCCGCAGAAACGGAGCCACGTCTGTGTTGCTGTTCACGAAAATCTTTACCGGGTTTTTCAGAGAGGCTCGGGCCAGTTCTTGCACCTTTGGAAATAAACAAACGAACGACGTGAAAAGCACGCAAATGACGTTTTTCCATAATATTAGTGCAACGGTGGCTAACATTGCAAAATAAGGACTAGTGGGACGATTACAGCCCATCGTGCAAATTCCTTCCAACAGACGTTTCTGCCAAGAACCGCTCAGTAGTTAAACTGCATGCTTTGACTCGCGCGTCTCAGCAATTGCGATTTTGGAAAAGTCGATTTCATCTTTGATTACATCGGAAACCTGCTGTTGGCTTGCTTCCCCGCGGGGCCTTGCAAGCTGTTTTCAAACTATTTATGAACTTTAAGAAACGTCCCACGTAAAAATTTTATCACCAACGAAAAAAATCTTCTTTTTAATCAAATGTTACCAATGCATTTTTCATTGTTTATCTTCATTGAATAAATGCGACCCACGAAGAACACACATCCTTTTGGATGATTACATGTTTACAAAACAACAGTGCGTGTGAAAAGGAGTCTGGGCGAGTAGCGTTCTGTGGGTTTGGGGAGGACGCGGGTTCTACAGTACTCCGGCGGAGGGGACGGGTCCGGACAAAAGTTAAGCGATTCGTGCAAGATCCATTGCAAAGCAATGCTCGTTGTGACAATCCCGCAATTGTTACTATCAGATCGTCAGCGCGACACTTCTCGCCAATACCTAGTTTTTTTTTCGCTATAACACCTCTCACTATGATAAACATTCCACAGGAAACAAGTTTTCACCGAAACTTCTCTCATCACGAAATATCAACGGCCGCCACGTCATCAGCAGCCAAGCAACCAACAACACATCCCCTTGCGTCGACGGGATTGATATCTAGCGGCGAAGTTGCGTCAACGACATCTCCATCATGCCCAATCTACCCTTCAACTCTCTCTCTCTCTCGCAGCGTATAATCTGTCACGCGTCTTACACAACCCGCAAGTTCAACCCTAAACATAACTTTTTTTGCTATCAACAATTCGTCCACAAGAACAACCGCCACCTTTTCTGTGACCGCGCCATTACTCCACGTTGGGGCATTTGCTGTGGATTTAAAAAGCAAAATGCCGATCTTCGGCACGGCTCAATATTTCCCACACTTCTACCCAACCTGGGTTTAGGATACGTCACAGATTTTCACGACATTAGTGTTGCCGAAGAAGTCGGTTTGTTTAAAACATAACAAGGGCGCATGAACGGAAGGCTGGTCGAGGTGAGGGAGGCGGAGGGTTATTGGTGCGGATCAAAGTTTTTCGCCACCGACGTATGAATCAACACCTGCTCGGTCATTGTAGCTGAGAAGAGCATTGTTTGACGCTGACTGGAGCAAAGCTTCAGGATTTCGTTCATTTGCTCCTCGAAGAACTCGTCCAACATTCTGCCGTCACAAGAATAGGCGTGAAACAGAGATTGCGCGCGGGTTGCAAGAAAACTACACCAAACGTTTGAAAGACGCTTCTGTAAATACGTAAGTGACTGGCAATTATTAAATCAAGCGGTAGTCCGACCAAGTTTTACTGTATAACCGTCCCAACAACACAACTGTTGCCTCGACATGAGCAAACGATTATCAAAAACATTTGCCTCATATTGACATGCGCCGCTAGCGGCGAAAGATCGCTGGAGCCGAAAGTTGTCATTTAACAGGGAAAGCCCGACGACTGAAGTTGACAAATAGTTTAGAACCGAAACAGTGTCTACGACTTGAAGCAAAACGAAACTAACGTACAGGAAGACGCAAGAGTTATGAAGTGTTCTAAGGTGACCGTTACCAGTTTGATGTCTGCGAAATAATCGATGTTTTGTGGACGATTCTCACACATGCAATACCTTCATAAAACGCCCGGTGACTGCGAGTACAGCTTGCAATGATTTGTGACATAAAAACTGAAGGTAGTGAGTTCGAACACGAGCCGACCTGTCAGCTTCATCCAGAATAAGAATTTCAACAAATCTGAGATCAAACGAGGGGGTGTTGTGGAGGTGGTCAATCAGTCTTCCAGGGGTGGCAATAACAATGTCAGGGCTGTTCCTCAAAGCAGCCTCTTGTGTCTTAATGTCCAAGCCACCTAACAAACAGGTATATAGACGCGAATGATAAGTGAAGTTGATCGCCAGTTTTCAGTATATCGACTTCTTATATAGCGCTTGCGACCCTTGTAACTGCTGAATCGTGCTGTACCTGCGGTGCAACACCTCCGAATCAGGTCTCTTAATGAAGTGAGGACTAAATGGAAGCAACTATACTAGACCAAGGTTAAGGCAGTGAAAACGGTTTCCATAATAATCAGCTTCCCGCTGCCTGGTTAGCAAAACTATGTCACAGCAGTAACTAGCAAGTCCCTATCTTGCTAAAATAAAACATACCTAATGCGAGTGTGGCAACACAGCATTACCAATACAGCATCAGAAGAGTAAACCCTGAGCGCTTTACCGGAATCAGTAGGTCGACACGTTAAATGTATTCAGCGAGCAAGACCGACCTGTGGCAGCGCAAAACAAATCGAAGATATTGAAGGGCAAAGCAGAACAGGCGCTTTTATATTATTGCCATCTCTGTGCAAAGTACAACGCTACAACTGCAAAACGTAACTCAATGCTAGGGCAACAATATAAAATAATTTCCATAACTATATCGCATAATTGTAAAACAAACAACACAGTCTAATTGCCTGGCGTTCGCAAATGCTTCAAATCTGTTGTTGGCATCACTGCAAGAAGCAGACGCAAATCGACAAACATTTGATAGCACCAGGCCCGTATCCAGGGAGAGGGGCAACCAGGCATGTTTCTCGCAAACAATGATCTCGAATGAAGACATGCAACCTTACCGGCTGCCAAACAGGTGCGGATGGAACTGTGCCGTGACAGTTGCATGGTTACTTCGTAAACTTGGACAGCCAGTTCTCGGGTCGGTACCAAGCAAAGCACGCGGGTGACTGGTGAAGACGATGGCCGGTACAAGAGTCTCTCTAACACAGGCAGCATGAATGCAGCTGTCTTGCCTGCAAAAGGGAAATGCTTGCTGTGTTAAAACGTCTTTTAATAGGAAATAGTTCATGATTTTGGGATCACTGAAAAAGCGTTTCACAAAAAGATGTCAATGCACTAGCAATTTAGTTTTTCAACAGGGAAGCTTTGTGGTAGAGCTGGTTGAGCACGCGCCACCAAATCCGATAGGTTGGGTTCGATTCCCCGTCGGGTTTCCCAAACACTTGAAAAACGGGACTTGCCAGGCTCGTGCGCGGCGTTGATGGATGGGCGCAATGAAACAGTGGGGCGGCGATAGGTAGAGTGCCGGTCTCTCAACTGGAAAGTTGCGTATTTTGGGCAGAGCATTCACTTCAACCGACAAGAAGCATCATCCATAAATAAATCTTGTTGATAAATAAATGTCGCGTTGCATGCGATCCAACAGATAAAACGGTTCATCCTCGAGTGCTGGCATTGACTCGTGACCCACCACAAGTGCAGCATGCGCGCCCCGAGGCCAACAGTGCAAGCAAGCGGAGATGGGCGCCGCAGACCGCTGGTGACACTTAGAACGAGTACAAAAGCGAGTAAAACTGAACAAGAAAACTTTTGTAGCAGTAAAAAGGCAAGAGGAATACGCATAACGAAGTGAAAATTTACTAAATGACAAGCACAGCTAATTGAAACGGGCATCTTGAATACAAGCATGAATACAGAATAAGAACATTCGCAGCGTTCCACCATCGCACCGGGCGCGACCACAACCGGCCCCGCTCGAACTCTGCGCTTACGAAAGAGGGATTTGAGTTCAGCACTTACTCGTACTGTCCTCGCGAAGGCAACGCTGAATTACAGTAGAAGAAAAAACACTTGTAGCTATGACTTTTAACGCAGACAAGTGATGCGTAACTTATGACGCAAAGCAAAAACCTGTGCCGGTAGCTGCGCATGCGCAGACGTCCCTCCCGAGGAGCCCGATCGGTATGGCAGCTTGCTGGATAGGAGTAGGAGTGACGTAGTTCATTGCGCTAACAGCTTTCAGCAGTGGTCTGGACAAGTTCATGTCCTGCAGTAAAATGCACGGGCAGATGAAACGTGGCTGAAGCAATGGAGCCCCGAACAACACGATTTTCCAGCAGTCAGGAATATTGGCAAATACAGTCACACACTAATGGGGTCCGAGAAAAATTAGTCCAGCTTATTTGCAGTGCCATAATCAATTTGCCTGTGAATTGATCGCAGAAAAAAGCAACTTGGTTACTGCTGCATTGAGTCTATTCTGAACATAAGCTATCAGCCCTAAATTGAAGTTTTCAGTCAGCTTTATATGTTTCTGACAAAATCGATTTGACCGAAAATCAAAAACAATTAAAACACTAAGACCACTGTTATCGCACTTAATCAGAGAGGTGGTTTATAATCGACGGAAAATCAGTAAAATATCAAGACGGACGTAGAGTGTGAGTTTATAGAAAAAAAACTGCACACATTATTTTGATAAAACTGTTTTGCCAAGGAAAGTCCTAGGCGGATACTACTGGAGATAATCTCTATTTATCAGTAGAAAATTTTACTTCTACCACTATTATCAATATACCATTATTATCAGTGGAATATTTTTCCAAGGTGCGAAATTTTTCCGTCAATAAATAACATTTCACAGGCCCCATAACAGTGTTGCTAAAGCACAAAACGCAGACTGAGGGTTAGTCACAGGCGATTTGAGAGGCAAAAATATTCTGCTGTGAAAAAAACAACCGTCTGGGAGTGGGACTTACCTTGAGCATTGCATTTATTCGAACAAAACATATTTAACTCAACAGACTTCTGCTCTGTATCCTGCACTGGTGAAGTCGCAAAGAAACAACTTGCAGGTATTTAAACCTCACCTGAAAACCAAGGGCAGGATCCCATGATACGCTTTTATCTTCACCAACGCTGTCCTCCACCTCGGCGAGAGGTATATGCAAGCTTTCGTCGTCATCAACTCGGCCGTCTGTTTTTTGTTGCCGTTTCTTTTTACGGTCTATGCTTCTGAGCTTGTCTTCAACAGGAAGGTAAGAAAAGCATTGAAGTTGAAAACGATCGAAGCAAAACGACGAAGCCGTAAGCAGTTTGAAGTGTTAAATGATCTTTAGTCCCAGTTTCAACAATGCTCACAATGTGGTCTTGCTCGTCGAACGACAGTCGCACAAACATTAAATTGAACAAGAAAATTTCCCAAAAACATTGAATTAAAAACAAGCATAAAACATGAAAAGCAACTTTGACATTGGCAGAAAAGAATACTGAAGCAATATTTTTGACAACGACGTTTTTTAACCCAATAACTTTTATAATTTTTTTCTTCTGTTTAAACTGAGTTACTTAAGTAAGCCATCTCATTGCAGAGGTCCTCTGCACCAACTGCGAAGCCGACGCACTGCTTGAGAACTACCTGCAACCACTTCGTGATTCTCATCAAGTTCTTCATCTTCACTCGTGAGAACGTCTGCCAGATCAGCCACTGTTACTTCATTGTTATTCGTCTGTATTCCTGGCTGTGGAGCAAAGTAATTTTTCCGATTTGCAGAACAAAAGGCTACGATCTCCAAGTTCAACAAAATCTAACAAAGCACGAGTTTCAATCTACGGAGAAAAAACACATGCAACCGTATCCTTACCATCAATCGCTTTTTCCTCACTTCTTCAATTTTCTGCTCAACGGAAGACCGCATTTTCTGAAGCAAAACCCAAAATAAAGTTACCAAAAAATTTAACAATTATCAGCAAAAACGATTCAATAACTCTTTTCATCAGTCTCTTATTCTGCAAGCAGGTGCTCAAGATTAAGTGAAGTTTGTTACACATTCTGGAATTAGAAATTTATTTAAAACGTATCAGGCAGTTTTCAGTAGGGGTTACAAACAGTTTCTGCTTTCAAAATGTGCTCCTTCAGAGAGATGTAAAAAGATAAAGATCAGGAGAAAGTTCACCCAGTTAAAAGATTTCCATGTAGTTGCCTAAGTTGCTCCTTAACATGAAAACAAAAGAAACATCTAGAACAGCGAATAATATGAAAAAAATAGTTTCAAGCTCCTTAAGGTTTTTGTACATGTACACAAATGTGTGCAAAATATTTAAGTAATTTAGTACAATAACTGAATTTTGATCAGAAATAAAGTGAAAATTTTCCATGGCCAAATATTCCAAAACATTTCCATGGTGATTGCAACTCATACATGCAAACTACAAGCTCAGTGTCAGCTAAATAAAACATCTAGCCTATCTGTATTGCAGTAAATCTTAATGACCACAGTGAACAAAAGACTGAAGCCTGTTATTCTGTCTAGAGCGGTGATTTTCAACCTGGGGATCATCACCCATGTGGGGGTTGTTTGCCTTTTTTCTAAGGGTCGCGAGACCTTCTGATAAAAATGTTCATGAATTCTTCTATATTTATATTTTGTGTATGGAACCAATATTTGTAGTAGCCAAACTATATATTGGGATTACCTGGCAAAAATGATTTGTTTAAAGTTTGAGTGTGGCTATGACCAATGCAGTGCTGTTGTGTTTGGCAATGCACGAATAACTTTGTGATGTAAGAATGTAGTGTGTCTGTAAATTAGATACCTGAATGCAACTTGGGAGTTATTCTATTTTTCAATGAGTTGTGCTGTGGAGTGATTTGCATATGCCATGGGTCTCTCACTGATGCTGCCATGTGCATGAATTTAACAAGTCTTTTTTCAACATAGTGATCTCATAAGTTATTTTTTTAGTCATTGTGATTTTCTATTGTGCAAACAAAACTGCATTAGCCTACATATGCCTGACTGGAAATTTTGCAGAAGGGGGTCGTTAGGTCAAATTGAATTGCAAAATGGGTCGCTGAATGAAAAAGGTTGAAAGCAACTGGTCTAGTAGTGCATTACAATTATGGCTGGCTAGAAACCTGTCAACAGTTCATAAATGCAGGGCCTTTTGCATTTCTTTTGGTATAGTTTTGTGAGAAACCCGATCAATATCATAGTCTTTAAGGTAGGTATGGGCAACCCCAAAGAGACAGCGTTTTCCATAATTGCTTAAATTGCACTCTTTTGAAGATGACAGTAGATACAAGATCAGTAGCATTGCTCAGCTATTATTACATAAAAAAATCCATTTGGTATGCCATTTTTGTGCAAACAGCCATGCTGTGACTGAGGCTCAAGTAGCAAATTTAATTTGAAGTTTGTATAACAGTAACCCACTAACCAGTACTTTGATGATAAGTAGAATGAGTAAACCTTTAAGTTATTGCTTTCAGTCATATATATTTGTTGACAGCACCTGCTAACTTTGTCAGTGTACGTTTTAATAACTTTTTATCAAAATTGATCCCAAATCACTGAAAGACAAATGATCTTATAAAGACCTACTTATGAAAATTTTGACAAAACGTATGTGGCACACATTTGATTGATATTTAATGAATTTTTTTAATAAAATGTGATATAACTATGCCCAGATGGCTTATACAATAACTTTAACCTAAATTTTCTTCAATCAGCTAAATACGAAAATAGAATGGCCTTCCACAGGGTATGTTAACCCTGGAGAGAACTACATTTATTTTTATGTAGGAAAGTAACCTTCATCAGCCAGCGTCATTCTCAGATTAAGCGGTGGCTTTGGTGATACAAATGTTTGTGCTCTTATTTGCCAACAGTTAAACTAATAGAGTTGGTGGTAACTTTTCTCAGTAATCCCAAATTTTGCTAACTGCCATCCTCAATTACTCTTCTATTTGCCTACAAAATTGCTACCAGGGCAGTGACCACTTTCCACACTTCTTGCAATTGGGCTACCTAGGAATTGCCTGAATGTACTTTTGAACTTTCTGTGAGAAACCTTCATTAAAACCCTTGTTAACGATAAGAAAGTAACTTACTTTTTGGGAGTTGAGGACCTCACCATTGTTTTTAGTATGACGTTACAATCCAGATCTTACACCAGAGTAAAATCCAAATACTTTCTATTGGAAGTTAAATCTATGTCATATTAACATTTGTTGTTAACCTTTATATTTCTACAAAAGAGAAAGTGGTCACTGGAAAATGTTAAAAACACTAAGGAAACATGGCTGTTGGGTTTTCTTACCTTTTTTTTGACAGCATGTTTTAATGCAGCCTCTAAAGTCCATGTAGATCCAAAGGTACTGTCATCTTCAAACACAAATGCTGGATTGAACCCTTTCCATTCAAGCTTTTTCTGAGCTCTTTGTTTGTTGCTCACCACTGTAATCTACAAGCACAGCAATACACATTTGGAAAAGTAAACACTAAAAAAACATGTTTTTTCTCATTAACGAGTAAACAACATACAAACATACGCGTGTAAATGTAACTGGAGACATGAATAAATGCATATCAACAGAAATAATACAAGAAGTTTGTATCCTTACTCAATTGGACTTCACACTGGTGGTTGTAAAACTCTAGTAGCTCATCGTACATTTAATAAATGACTAACCACAGTTCTGTAAATAAACATAAAACTACTCCTTACCTCTTCATCAATATCACTATCATCTGCTTCAATCTGAACATCATCATCATCAAAAATTGTGGGAATTAAGTCAGCCATAATTGATAACACAGAGAAAGGGGAGTCTTTTCAACCCCATTAGAACTGTGAAAATTTGAAAATTCAAGAGAATCAGCGTGGTGCTAGTAAACACTCTAGGCAAGGCTTTGAAAATAGGTTTTTCAGACCAACAAAATAGAAGATAAGCTAGCATGATTTGGGTAAATAAATGTGGGAATAAAACAGTACGGCTCCAGGTTCTGTAGAATTATGCCAGGCCAGCATTTCTTAGTCAGTGATATGGTGCTTAGCAATTGGAAAAGGAGCACAACCTTTTCCTGCTTTTCACTCAATTTGTATGAAAACTTTGCAGAAAACTTATTAAATATCAATCTATTTTTTATGGAAAACCTTGGTGACCGCCATTGTTACAAAGTGGTGCAGTAACTAGTCCACAGTACGATCGCGGCTTAGTCTAAGCTTACAGATCTTTTAGGGCAAACGTATTTTTTGGTGACAGTAGTTAGCAGCATGCTGAAGCCTGAAATTTGCCCCTTGCCAGGGTGATTAAGGTGAACGTTTTTGCCCAAAGAGTGCTACTCGAAGCAATTCCCCCAGTGGCTGTGGATCGAACACCCAACCTTCCAATTGGGGGTGGACATTTTACATTTACCACTGAACCATTGCCACTCCCCAAAAATACTCAATTGACCAAACAGTTGACTACTCACCAAAAAAACATTAGGCACCATAGTGTGCATACAGTGCTAAGCGTGCAGGAAGAAAAATAGCACAGTAATTGCTAAAGTACAATAGTTCTTAACTAGGAGGGTGCATCTCCCAGCGTCAATAGATTTAAAGAATAGGGGTGTGAGCCCTTATGTGAACATAGGAAGTTTTATCAATAAATTAAGCAATAAATACATTTGCTTAAATCTTTATTGTCAGGGGGGATTGAAACAAAGGAAAATCATTTAAAGGGGGGCTTGGTAAAGAAAAGGTTAAGAACCACTATGTCCACACTATAGTTATGAATAGGGCAACCAAATGTTTGACTTAAAACTAAAATTTTGACTTTGTAATTTACCGACTTTGACTTTATTTTGACCTGTTAATTTTCTTTGGTTGTAACTGAAATGTGGAATACATAGCATATGTTGGAAATCAAACTGGTAAGTTAAAAATCTTTATTCTGTTTAAATGAAACAAAAATCAGAGTGTGAAAAACTCAAAGACACTAATAGAGATAACAACCAATAGATGAAAATAAATCCATAAGCACAAGAGAAATATCCAGCATCAACAAATATTTTAAGGTTACTGAAAAGGTTCTGCATTGTTGTACTTTAACATCAGGTACTATTTCATGCTATACCTTTGAAGTTACTATATGCATATTGGATTGGGCATTTACCAAACCAAGTACTGTAGGACCATATTTCTTGCCTTACCACACCTAGCCTATATTCAAGGCAGTACACTCACTGCCAATTTATTCAACCATCCAGCATTTAGCAGTGGGTAAAATAGGGTGGCCTGTACAAGGCGGAGCTCCGTAAATAGCGGAGCTTGGTTGCGGAGGTTTGATGACGTAACCGGAGTCGCTAAAACCGATATTTTGCGTTGAGCAATGAGAACAAAATGGCAATAAATTAATTTTACTGCAAAAGGTGATATTACACTACGGTTAAAAAATTCTATTTTCAAGTTTGATAATTTTTGATTATCTGAGTTTCACAACAGTTCGGGGACAAAAAAAAGGTTACAACAGTTGTGGATGTATAAAATTGTGAAACATCGCAAACTTCCATGCATTCCACGAATGGGGAAAACACATATTAAGTTACAATGATACAACATTTTTCCTTCACTTTTTTCATTTTTTTGCTTTTGCAACGCAACTTTTCTCCACTCCAGTTATGTCATCAAACCTCCGCAACCAAGCTCCGCTATTTACGTAGCTCTGCCTTTTATAGGGCACCTAAAATGGCATTAAAGAATTAGCCTAGGCCTACTCAGAAGTTCAGTTGCAACAAATCCATTGTCAGAATTGCAACCAAACTTGCAAAAGCATATCAACATCTGTTGCTGTAGCTTTAATAAAATATCAATGAAGAGCAAAACCCTGCTGCAAAAATTTTTTGACCTAACGCAAGGTTTTTTTTAAGGAAAATGTTAGGAACCCAGTTTGGATCAGTAGAGTAGGGACCCGATTTCTCTGATTCTTTAGGAACCCGACTTTTTCTGATTCTAGGGACCCGATGATAATTTTCTGATTCTGGGGACCCGATTTGAAATTCTAGGGACCCGAATCGGGTCCCTAAAACGCCTTTAAAAAAACTTGACCTAACGATCAATTTTGCGTTTTTTTGACCGAATAATTGAGTCGCTCATTGGATCAATGTTAAATTTGGTTTGTGGACTTTTCATCAACTTTAAAAAAGGCAGAAACACATAAGACTTTATTGACTTTTTGTATCCCTAGAAGTTATGCGTTTCAAAAAGATGACACTAGACCTTCCTTGCAACCCTTGTTAGTCGTTAAACAACCCTTGTTAAACAACTATTAGTTGTTTGCCATGTAACTTTTCTAAATGATTAAAGTTGACAAAGTCCTACAGGTAAAAAAATATTAATTACAGCTCAACAAGATGACAAAATCATACGATTGCAGTGATTCTACGTGTGCAACAGACATGCCTCCGGCATTTTCCACACACTCAAGTGGCATGAACACACTGTAGATTTACCGTCGTACTGCAACACATTCCATCGAAACACACACGACTGCAGCATACAGAGTTACAGTGGACCGAATTCATGCATGATGGTCGCTTGAGCTGAAACGAGCTTAAATCACTTGGTGCGCACTGCGCAGAAGATGAAGTGCTGAAATTGTCGACCTCTCTTCGAGTCACGAGTCAAGTCATTTCACAAATATTTTGATTCGGAATCATTTGCAACGACCTTGATTACACCGTGATCGAAACTCTGAGGTAAAGTGATTCAAGTCCGTATTGACCTACAACGTACTATGAGTCATGGATAGTCAATGGTTTCTCATATCAACTCATTTTCGAGTCGAAGGGAATAAAATTTGCTCACCACTTCCCTAACCAGCCACTTCAGTAAACAGTAAACCAATAAGCAGCCTCAGCTGGCGGTAAAATATAAAAATAGGATAACCCACTGGAACTTGGTTAAATTACTGTTTATCGAAGTCCTGGCGTCTCCGAAACAGAAAGAAAACCACCTGCGAGTGATGACACCTTTTGTGCGAAGTGAGGCAAAATAAAATTCATTTGTGAAAAAAATTCACGAATAGTTCGAATAAAAAAACTGACGAATAGTTCGAAAGAGTAATTGTTACGATGATAAACGCAGACAAAACAAGAAGATGCCAAACACTTAACGTACAAGCTAACTGCATTTACTCATCATCAAATAGTAATTCAGCAGTGGGAAGAAAAATGAAGACAATTTAACGTCAGATTCTGAAATAAATGACTAAAATGGTCGGAATGGGATATTCACAAAAATATATGAAGTGTTTTGACATAGGATTCAAAAATGTTTTGAAATATGTTGTTAGCTTGAGGTTGACAACCTCTTGTTTTCCCTACATTTCAACCCTTTCAGTCCCGCGAAAGCCCCAAATCTTGCAGAGCTTTGCAATCCTATAACTCGTCAGGCGATTGAGCCAGAGAGCTATCCAAACCATCCACGGATTCAGCAAGTCTTGTAGTCAAAATCGAAAAAAAACGTTTTTCGTTTTCGGTATGGGGATTTCTGGAGGTGACGTCACAAATAAAGCATGTTTTGGAAATTTTGGTCACATTTGGCCGGCCCTGGGCACCAACCCATTGATCTACACTTTTGGCTCAATGTTTTTTTGGAAACTAGGTCAAAATCTGCGTCTATAGAGTCCTGGTTTGACTTGCTAGCATAACCGTAGCCAAAATTATGCGTCAAAAACCCAGTTTTTGGCCTAATTCAAAACTTTTCAGAAAAGGCATAATTTGCCTATTCAAGGCAAACTTTGGCTAGCCATAACTCGGCAGCAGATTGAGCTAGAGACCTGTTCAAACCCTGTAATGACTAGTGGTGTTGTGTAGCTTAGAATAAAAAAAAATATATTAAATGTGGTTGGGGTTTTGGGCCAATGGGATCATGACAGGGGCATGTTTTTTGGTTATTTATATGACGTCATCATCCGATCTCACGCGCCAATATTTTGGTTCGCGGTATTTTTTTATTCTATGGAAGAAAACGCGTCTTTAGAGCCCTTGATTGAGTTTCTAGCGTTTCTGGTTCAAAAGTTAGGCCAAAAAACAGCTAATTGGTAAGGGACTTTTTTCGATACTTTTAGGGGATTTCCCAAATTAATTTTAAGTTTTTTTGGCCCTAATCTTGGAACCAGGAATGCTGAAAACCCATTCGGACCCTTCAAAGTCCCGAAATGTAACCAAAAAACAGCTAAACTCAAAAAAAATTTTGTGTCATTTAAATGGCTCCTGCGGGTCTTAAAG
>JGI24022J15233_10001579_pt1 | contig 19456 bp, 16 predicted proteins | sample Ectturendosymbi2_FD_15233 | JGI IMG/M metagenome (IMG submission 15233) | reverse complement strand
GGGGTTTTTGGTAGGTTTAGCCCCCCCCAAACAAAGCTCCAAGCCCTCCAAACTGAAATATAAAACGCAATAAATAAGTAGCGTTTTCGTCAAATTTTAGAATGTCAAGTCTCCATTGGAGAAACGTAAAGCCCCTCTACTGAAGACCTGGTGGCGTTTCTGAATCCATCGCCAGTTACTTTAGCTTCACCACTAATTGCCTTCTGCTGCTGGAAACTGTCCCATCCACTCATATATTGACAGTGATGATCTTCTGATGAGCAGATGCCATGACTCAAAAAAGCACAAAGATTTTTTGGAAAAAATATTTGTGTTTTTTCGAATACGGTAACATTCTGTTTCATCGCCAGCAATGAAAAGATTTTTTGATCGATTTGAACAACCCCGAGAAATTTCTCTCTGACTCATTTACTTTTCACTCGCATTTTCCTCTCGAAAGGGTCGGTAGGGCAACAATTCTATGAGTTCTAGAAAAATACGTAACGGTTACCAGTTACCCGATGATCCGCTAAACTATGGGACTAACAAACCGATTCGGTGGTAAGGATCGAGTATTATCGCAATCCAGGCATTTCCGAATGACTGCTGCGTAATGTCACCCTTTCCAATGCGGATGATAACGAATGCAAAGCACCAAACATTGTGACTATGAATTCTGGTCAATCGAAACCTGCGGCAACAGTGTTCTCATACAACAGTTCACTGCGATTTCGATCAGATAAAGCGAAGCGTGAGGTGTAAACTACCTTGTCCAGTTGTTTCATAACGCGTAGGCGTGTATCAGTTTCCTCGGCCATCCTTATACCTCAAGCGCCTGCACACCGGTCCCCTCGGCTTGCATGGACTCTCTACGCTACCGCCCACCGTTTGTATTGAGCGTTCATGTCGTGTATTTTCGCGTTGCTATTCTGCGCACTTGTAAACGTGTGAAGCCCGCATCTATTGAACTGCGTCAATTATACGTTGTTATCGGAAAACTACGGCAATCGGTTTCATTCCTTTTCGAAGGCATTTGCGTTGCCGACGGCAAAGCTGCAAAAATTCACCAGTTTTAAGGGAAAATAAGGTGGTTGTCTTTTCTTATCCGGGCACAAGCAAAAATAACTTTTCTGCCTAGCACAGTCGTTTGTAGAACAGTCGGCAAACTAAAGATTAATCAGCAAATTAAAGATTCTCCTGATCGCTTTGCATTAACCGTCAACGAAGTGAAACGCCTGCTGTTGAAAATAGCTATTCCATGCGGTTTTAAATGACCTACGCCAGTGGTTTTCAAACTTTACGCTGAAGGGAGCCAAATCCAGACTTACGACTTGGTTAAAGCGCCGCTCTAAAAAATTAAAACACAAGTCAATTGGCACGTTTTATTTTAGAGTAGAACGAAGTCTGTTACTCCAACTATTAGAGGTTTTATTAAAAGACTGCCGAAGGCGGCACAAAGGGTGCTTGGGAGCCGCATGCGGCACTCAGAACAATGGTTGAGATCAGCACTGATCTAAACAGATACGAAAGAGTTTTTGTTTTCAGCAGAATGCAGTTTTTCCTCTTAACTTTCGTGCAAAGATTTTCACTTCGTATAGAACGTTCATAGTGAACGGTTTGCTTTTTAAACGGTATCGGATACAGTAACGTCTGATTTTGTTACTTCACAAAAAGCTGCAAAGCGGCAACAAGCGCGTTCTAGTCTTCGGTTTCAAAAATATTTAATGTTATGGTCAACAGAATATTGGAATAACCACATTTCTGCTGTGAATAAAATTATTGGACGTTTTGATTACAACTCCTTCATCGTATACCAGCATTCACTGAGTTGTGAAACAGGGGTTTTGTCTACACGTCCAATATGAACTTATTTTAAATGAATGGTTTTTGTATTGTTTTTTTCAGAATTCGACTTTACAAAAATTCCAGAGTTTTGATCTGTTTCAAAATTTATTTAGTCAGAGTTGCAGCTCCATTGCTACTGACTGGCGAATGATACTGTTAAACTGCGACATAATGCACCCTGCACAAAGTTATACAATGTGCTTATGCAAGCCATAGCTTGTCAGTGAACTGAGAATATTGGGTAAAGCGAATAATTTATCCTCAGAACTACAGTACTATGACAAGCAAGCCTCAAGGAAGTAGGAACTATCTGAATTCATCCCAACTAGAATCAGAATCTAAGCCAATTGCTGAACTGCACTCGATGATCTAATACGCATTGCTTTGGTTTACAGTAGTTGTGTTTCTAATTATCTTACAATGTTGATAAGAGCTGCTGATGTCATCATGCGCTAACTTTTGATTTGGGTAAATAGTTGTAGTCACACTAGCGCTCTCACAGCGACTCAGTGCAATCTTACTTTTAAGCACGAACGATCAGTAAATCTGCTGTTAAATATTTTTCAACGTCCGAAAATGTTTTCCTTCTGCAATTCCAAACCCCTTTGTTTGTTTGGAAGTCTGGGCAATCCTAAAACAAAAGAAAACCGTGATTTTTACATTGCTGTGAGGACCAGTCACAGCCATTTTACTGGCTACCTAAACGTCTTTTTAATACTATATTTATAACTGGCTGATTATCTCCATTTTTAAAATATGCATTGTATAAGACTTCACTTGAATAGTTGTATGAGACTTTCTATACAACACAACCCTGAAAAACATAATGCAACACCTTCTATTTTCCTCCGGAAGATGTTTTTCGCTTTACCGGAAGGACATAATCGACACAGATTTCGTATTAAAGTGCACTCGTTAGTCTTTTCAAGGTTCTGTGAAATTCTGTAGCATACTCACAATTTGTGGCAGATTCCAAGCTCTAAAATCGCCAAGACAGAGAGTCAGTTCGAAAGCAGACATCACCTGGTTTTCTCGTTATGTTTTCAGAGAAGGGTCTGCAAGCTTTTGCAAACTGTGTGCCGACATAAGGTTTCAAATCATTCAATGCGTCAACCATATAATTATTTTTTTAATGAAGTCAAGGCGATTTATCTTCTGTGCAAACCGTAGGAAAAAGGATATGTAAAACGTGAAACTTCTGCGTGTCATTTGAAATTGCTTGGCGTGAAAAATGTGACACGCGTGCCGACCCCTGAGAGGATTTGAAAAAGGGGAAACTCACAGCTAAGATGTTTAAGTTAATAGTGGTTTTGCAGGGAAACAAATCCGCATGTTTTTTGGTGGGAAGGATTTTTGCTTAAATCTGTTGTATCAAACTTAAGCATACTTTAATGATTTTTTGAGAAATAGAGCATTTGCCAATTTCCATCTTAACCCAAGCAACTAAACGAATCAAGGCAAAAACAAGTAGCTCATGAAAAACTAATGGCTTGTTTTAGTGTAGCGGCTTAAAGTTGTCCAACTCTACCGTATGTCGTTGCTGTCTGAGTGTCTGTTGGTTAATTGCAAGCAAAAACGTAGGTTTCAGATGAAGCCGCTCGACTGGAACCATTAGCTGAAACACCGTGACTTACGAGCGCCACCAAGCAGGAGTCGACCTCGACAGCTTCATCATATTTTCTTGAAAGAGATAGCTCCAAATTGTACTGGGAAATCCTGCTAAATATAAAGCTCTACAAAAGGAGGTAAAGCATTTTTATCTCACTTTTTATGAGCAGAAACGTTTGCCCGTATTTACGTTTTCTTGTATTTTTACTCACAAAATTTTAACGACGATCAAGTCCTTGAAGCAAGCAAGATTTACTAGAAAATCCAAGATCGCCTCATTTGCTGGTTCAATTTCATGTCTATTCAAGCATTTGCGTGACCAACATTACGCCGTCATTGCGATACAAAATGCAATAGCCCCAGTTAATTCAAAGACAACCATGCATAACCTGAAACAATAGACCGAGGGTCGGTGTATTGTATTGATTTTGTACAAGCGTTTCTGGTACACTGTATTCTGTTGTTGAGAAGGATGAAAGCAGTTTTACAGGTTGTTCGGCATTATATAGTTAGGTAAATTTTCAGATCAATTTTGCAGTTAAGTCAATCAATTGCTGTCTTAAGCGTAAAAGATTATCAAGCTATAGCATGCTGTCTTAAGCGTAAAAGATTTATCAAGCTATAGAGCATAATTTTGCAGTTAAGTCAATCAATTGCTGTCTTAAGCGTAAAAGATTATCAAGCTATAGCATACTCAGTTGAACGTTTAACGAAAAAACGGAATTGGAGGCAATTTTCCAGATTGCTATTGTAGGGACTTGATGGTTGTGAGGAACGCGTTGAAGATTACGATTCTGCTGAGATTCCTACTACATTAGAGGAAACCTAGTTGTTGCAGCAGCGTGGGTCAGTCTCTCAACTAATCGACCTGACGTCCTGAAGCTGCCAAGCCAAAGAAGCAAGGTGCTTGTTCAAACACAACCAAACAAATGCAGCTTCTTAGAATTTGCTCGCGTCGTGTTCAGGGCAGATATTCTGCAACCATGGAAATTGCAAGAAAATTATTAAAGCGGTTTCGCACATGGATTTACATGAAAAACAATTACAGAAAACTGTACAAGTGGCAGGAGTTACGACGCCGAACCGGTACAAATGCACGTGACACAAATGTGTTTATTATCATGCTCAATAGAGACAGTTCAATCATCGTTCTCCCTCATTATTTCTAGGCATTTCGAACAGTTAACGCAGAATTTTCAAAGCAACTTAAAAAAAGTCCACCAAGTTAACGGTCTGTAGGAATATTTCTGAAGTAGGAATGCGTCCGCCATGTTGCAGACACTTGAGGACCTCAGGGGAAAACACACGCACTCTTCTTAAAAATTACATTCTTTATGACGAGGATTATTTCGTTTGAACGAGAAGGAAGACGGCAAAATCAGTCACGGCTGTGAGAGTTCACGGTCGCAACTGCAAAGCTGGCTTGATGTCTACAGTGTGATACTGGAGGACAGACACGCTGAACGTAGAGACCGTTGGTCGGACGATGCTGAGCAGGAAGAAGGAAAAAACAGAGAAAGCAATAATCACAAAGACAAAAAGAAAGAATGGTTGACAAACAGTCCCACAGACATGACACGCTGCAAACCTGGACGCGCAATATGGGGTGCGGCACCAACAATATCAAACAACAGACGAAAACAGAAAGCATTTCTTACAAATAAATACTTGCAGGTTATGCTGATAACATTATTTTGACGTTATAACACATTTAGCCACCAGGATGTAGCACATTTTACTACCACATTCCAGGTCAAAATTATTTGAAATTCCTGTTGCAATAACAATGTTGTTTTCATGTAATAAATCAACGTCATCACCAGTTCCATTGATGTAGTACAACGGAGAGCGGACTGAGCGTAAAATCGTAAGAGCGCATCAAGATGCTACCTCGACAGACCTTACTAGGTTTAGGATGTTCAAGCACATGCGTAGAACAAACGAATACAACAACAATAACACCTAAGTTTCATGTGACAGGATTTCACTCATTAGGCTGTCTCACCGAACAGCAAAACAAACTGACAAGCACTCGAATTATAGTATGTTGAAGTCTTTCGTATGTGCAAAAAGGACGTTCTTCTTTGGTCTCTAACATTAGAAGAGCCCGCAAGAGAAAGCTTTCCACCACTTCTTAAGGCGTTGCTTGCCAGTCCGTTCACTTGAATCTTTCTTGTATCTGTTCGGGGGTTCTCCCTTTAGTGTCGGGAATGAATAAGACTTGATAGATGAGAAACACCAGTGTGCATCCCATCCATATGGTAAACGAGTACGGCCCCAAAGCTTTCTGAAACGGGAAAAGCGGTTTGCCAATCGAAGTGAAAGCAACGCGACTATCAACGCCATACTTTTTCGTTAAAGATAGCCACAAAATCCGGCAGTTTAACAAATGGCTGACATCACAATGTTTTTTAGTTTTATCACAATGTTTCCTCATCTCACGAAGAAACAGAACTTTAATAAAAAAGTTTGAGTCGAACGATGTTGCTTGTTTCGAATGGTTTCATCCTTTTTCCAAATCTTTTATTGCAAAAAATAAAAAATAGATCTAGTCTGACCATCATATTTGTCGCATTAGTCACCTGCAGGTAAGGCGGAACAAATCCGACAAACCAAGCTGTCAACCATAACACTGCACCCCCGCAAGCAAAAGCGGTAGGGCGTGTCGATTCAACTGTCAGACTTCCAAGCAGGACGAAAGTAGCCAGGTTGGTGCCGCCGGACCACCTGTCGAACAAGTGATAAAAGTGTCGTGACTGAAAATCAGACTAATTTATGCTGATTCAATTTTTTCCAAGAAGTTTCGTTCTGTTGAAAAGGCACAATTCGTTGCACTAGCAATGTACTTTTGCAAAAAAAACTCGTGAATTTTTGTTATTTCTTTTCAAAGCTCTGCATAGAGCAATTGAGGATTAAAACTAGTTTACATATAATTTGCATATTTCAACGAATCCGAACAACAAAGATAACAAAAAAGAACAAAACGAAATGAAAACGTTTTACAGAAACAATAACAGGAAATTAACCTCAGGCAGAGCGTTCTTAATACGCGAAAATAAACAGCAAACAACGTAGATGGCATGAGTATTACTCACCCTATCATGAAGATGCCGATTGCAACCACTGTTAATAAAGGCATCACCGTCGGTTCTCGGTCTACTGTTGCTTGACAGACAGTGTACAGACCATGTGCCAGGATGATTGAAATGTTGGCTCCCACTAGGACTTTCAAGCCGCCGAAGCGGTTGATCAAGAACGACTGCGATGCGAAAGAAGTTACATAAATGAAACATGAGCCACTAACACAGAAACTTTGCTTTTAGCGAACGTTAAAACGACTCTATGACTCAAAAGCATTCGATAAATATGGAAAGTGTGCCGATCGTTCTAGGGAGGGGCATAGGGCAACTTGGATATACTGATACCGACACTGGAGCAGTTAACGTGGTCCCCTGTGAGTACAACAATATGGCAATTTACGAGGCATGTAGACTAGGAAAAGGCGAAACAATCCAGGCATGGACAAATCGGTATCAGCAGCAGCCTTATTTGGTAAGCTGTTCACTACAAACATAAATTGGTTTTATATTTCTTCGGTCCACAGACGTACCATGCTTTTCATTCGTGAAACAGAACTAAAATTAATGAATAACCTTTGCTAGATGCGCGATTTGCATTCGAAGATTGCGATTGCTGTTTTTGAACACCTTGCAATTTAGCGTAAGGGCAGTGAGTGGAAAAGATAGCAGTGTAGGTTTTTTTAACTAGAAAATTAAAGAAACAAGCAGGGTGAAGTCCACACCACTTGATCAGAAATACAACTTAATAAGAAAAGCAGTTTACCAGTTTGCGATGGCAGCACGTACCTACAGCAGCTAACCTGCTGTTCGGGCTAGCTGTTTCCGTTTAAATACGTCGGTCAAATTTTACTGGCTCAATTAAATGAAGAACTACAACGAACAGCACGTCTGCATGTGGTAAACCTCATTGTGTCAAAACTAAATCATTTATTCACATTTAACGCGTGGGCAGCATTTTGCGTCGCTCCAGATTAACTTACCCCGAGGAGACTGGCAACAAATTGCAACCCGAATATTCCAATGGTCGCCCAACCAGAAGCGTTCTTAGAAACGCCAGCTTCTTGAATGACGTAATCAGCGTAGAGTATGACGTTGTTGAAACCGCAAAGCATGAGATTGGCATACAGGGAACAAACGGCAATCAGCTGATTTCTGACAAAGAACGTCAACCTCAGGGTAAATAATTTTTGACAAAGCATCCACAAGGTGGAGATAGTGCTCCACAACAACATACATCAATTGTGAGCTAACTTAATTTGCAACAGTTGCCGTTACCCTGTGGCTCCAGTCAACTCCATTTAACAGTCAAATGCAGGAAAACCAACCGACTAAACAAAAGCCAACTACTTATGCTCCTTTACATTTTTACAAAGAACGAACAACGACGAACGTGACAGAGGAAAGTCGGAAATTTCTTTTCACGCCAGCGGAATAACAACACGAAGCCAATATTTTTTTAACATTCACTTTTGATTACTTCAGAGACAGACGATGGGAACTAGATAAGGGCAAAAGTAAACCATCAATAAATATTAAACCAGTTTACGAAAACACAGCAGATACGTATTTATCAAAACCAGATTTTCACATTTATTGTTCAATATTCAGCATGTACTGTGTGTCGAAAGAACGCTTACCGGTATTGTTTTGTCGAGATCATCTCCTTGAACCCAACAACCTTGTCTTCTTTCATCTCACGCTGCATGCTGCGAAGTTCGTTAGCGCAAAGCTCCTGGGCACAATGTCAACAAATTATTTTGAAGAAATAAGAGATGCTGCCAAGCGCATCCATACAGGGAGGAGGATTACGTACAACCTTGGATGTCTGCAGTTCTAAAATAATCTGTACCAATAAAATTTTTGTTCCAACTGATGGCCTCGTGCTGGCGATAATCCTTTGTGGCTGACAGTGTCGTAGTTTTCAAAAACATCTTCTTTGCGGCTTAGTTTATAATCGTGTACTGATTTCCATGTGGCAATATTTGCGTTAACACAATGGGTTTAGAAACAGCCTGGACCAAACCTTTTCGTGTTTTTTGTCTTAAAACAATGTTTTTAGAAACGTACTGGGCTAATAACCATTTTGCGTGAAACAGCCTGGACCAGTGGCGTAAGTAGACGTTTGAGCTGGAGGGGCAAAGCTTAGCTGAAGGGGGCACACTGCAGGAGGGCACTAGACAACACTAAAAAAAAGTAAGAAATGATAGTGAATTCGGATGTCATGGATGCCAACACTAGCTGAAAAAACGAAACCACCCCGAAAAACTCAAAAAAACAACAATCAACTGAAAACCACAATAATGTACTAAATATCAAAATGTCAGCTGAAGGGGGCTCAATTTTTACATTTAGCTTGCCAGGGGGCACCTTTCCCCCTTACGCCCCGTCAGTTACGCCACTGGCCTGGACCAAAAACTTTTCGTGTGTTTTTGAGAGAACATGCGAAAAAGTCGGGCAAACGTTTATAAGGCATTCATTTGCAACAATGGAAACAAATCAGGGTTATGTAAGGACTTACTAGCGCTAACTGACGATTGTCAAATACACACTGCACAAAACAGCCGATTCCCACCTCATCGTCTTCTCGAAGTTTCAGCAACGACTGGAGCGCTTTCTCGCGATGGCCTTTCTTCAACAGGTAGTAAGGCGTCTCAGGAATCCAAACGCTGAAGGCCAAGTACGCGATGGACGGGACAGCCAGCAGTGAGACCAGGGCTGGCCACAACTGCAAGCTTCCAAGGATCTGCATAGCATTGCGGTCGAGGTTAAAGGCGAGCACAGCAGAGAACGCCGCAAATAAATAGGAAGCGACTGTGAAATCGAAAGAAAAAAAATTCCTAAATTTTTATGCGCAGAAAACTTTGGATGGAGGAGGAACTCCACTGAAGATCAAAGCCTTTCTTGGGCATAACGAAAGCAATATAAACAACCATTCAGTCCAAGCTCTTGGTAGAACTGTAGTAACGCATAGTAATCAATGTCTGAAGCAAGCTACCACAGCTGCTTCTTTAAATACTTAAAACGCAATTAATGAATTACTACCCAAGCGGGAACAAACTTGCCTTACGCTCATGCGAACAATAAGAATAATAAGAACACTGATGCTTTGAAAGACCGCGAAGTTACGCGGTTGGCAACCGGAACAAATACGAGAAGTAGACTCAAGCGAACTATAAAGTTAAGTAAAAGCATGGAACCAACAAGTGTGTACGTTCGTACTCAGCAAAAACAAGCTTCGCCTATTGCCGAAATACCATCAACGGTACCAACCTACCTTCGGGTGAGCGAAAATCGCCCCGACGAGGGCGCCGGTCGTAACACCGGTGGCAGCACAACTTTGCCACGTGGCTTGGCTTTTTCGTGAACTCATCTCAGCAATCATCAGCGGTATCAAGCCTGTCGGTGACAAATAACAAGATCGTGCTTNACTGTGACATCATCATGTTTTCTTAAAAACGAATATTGTGAAAAATAGTTCAAGTCTTGNTTTTCATGTTTAATTCAGATTTAGTGCAAGGATTCGTTGCCGCGCGTACACTGCGAACACGNATAAACATTCTCTTACTCGCGCGTAGACCCGTAGCCAGGTTTTAGCTTTTCTGGGGAGGAAAATTTCATTTTTATGGGGGCAAGATTTTTGGTTTTGTAAGATGTTTTAATAAAAAATTTTCTGGGCACAACAAAATTCGGGGGGCACAAAAATTTTTGTGGGCCCCGAATGCCCCCACATAGTTACCGGCTTGTTCGTGGGTGTTGTGACCAGTGCAAAGAAGTACAACTTTGTACATGTGGAACTGAATAAGCGGACAGCACCTCACGTATATAATTTTGTAATCTGCGGAACTCAGTCATAAGCACCAAACACAGTGAGTATAAAACATTTTTGTTCTTTTGCCATTAATTGCTATGGCAAGTTTTACACAGCTACGACTCACGACTTACTATAGTAAATTCCGAGTGGAAAACCACTAAGGAACCTTCCGATGATCATTGCGATCGGCGACCAAGTCAACCCCCCCACTAGGGCCATAGTGATGACGGCCACAATGTTGGTCACGTGACAGAGCTGCAGCAGGTGTTTTCGTGAAAAACGTGCCAGCCAGTACTTGCTGCTCACACCCCCAACCAGACCACCAACTATGAGAAACGAGATGGTCAAAGTAAGATACAATGTCCAAGTATCTTCGGGTAGGTCTTCACCATATTGGTCCTGCAATAAGAATTGCAAACGTGAAAGCTTAAATTAAATTGAATAGAAAAAAGACTTCAACGATTGCTACAGATGTCTTATCTGATACAGAAAGAAGACTCTTGGTGCATTATTCTTAAGATGCGTAAATCTACATGATTGTTAAAAACAACCTTTTCCGTTAAACGCGTGACGAACAAAATCCGTATCAAAATCGTCCGCAAAATTTTTCAATCACCCTTTAAAAGAAATACCCGAAGCACCATTCTACCTCTTGGACGTGTGGCCAAGAAATGACACGTAAAGCAAAAGGTCACCGCTTACGTGCCATTTTGCAATAATTCAAAGTTGATCTTCGAGTACACACAGGGATTGCGTTTAACCAAATTAAAATTCAATCCTGTATACATCAACTGTGCGTAATGACACAGAGATGAGTACTTCAAAGTTGATGGCAATCTAGCTGCACATCAGCACACTCACCCTTATCCAAACAGCTCAGCAGGTAATCAAAATTGCATTTAGCAAAACTGGATGCACCTAATAGCACCAGTACCGTGTAGTAAACCAATACTTAATGAGATTATTACTAACGGAACTAAAATCACCGGTAATCCGTAAGTTTCTGTTTCAAACAAAAATTTTAAATTTGTATTTGAAACTTTTATACAACTTTCTTTCTCTATTACCACCTACCCTCTATAGGTCTCGGCCAAAATTTAACACCACTGCGACACCATACATAGACGTCAAAACAATTAACATACATTAGCTTTGAATAATATTTCACGACTAAAGTAACTTCAAGATATAGACCCAATCTAACCACAAATCTAGTATAGTTCATAAGTGTTCATGTCTGTTTTTTTTCGGTCAGTGTCCGAGTTTTTTTGAAATAACCGTAAAGGGTAAGTCATTTCGGTCAAAAAATGTCCGCAAACGAAAATTACAGAATTTTTTTAAAGCTATTTCGGACAAATGGCCCAAACAAATCACCGAAATGTCTCAGAAAAACCTAGATTCATGTTGAATGGTCTACCTGGGTTACTTCAAGTTAGAAACCAGGCTTAGGTTCGCTGAATATTCTGTTGCGGTTCATAATCGTTTACGGTGCTGCTGCCCTGTTTTTAGTTTTGCTTGTTTGCTATGTTGACCAATTATACATGTTTGCCGGGTTGTTTTACGTCAACATCATGCTCGTAATGATTGTGGTAACACCACTGCTTATCGATTTAGTTTCTAAAAACATCTTGCTCTGATTCCATTTACACAACTTGTTTGCTGGGTTGTGTTATAAACATTCCTTTCTCCGTTATTAAGCATCAAGTTTACCATTANGCTGAGCGCGTTCGGGTTGAGAGAGTGTTGACGAAAGTCATTCCAATTCCAGCACTCTGCAAAAAAGCAGTTGACGCACTGATTCTCNTGGGTNAACTGGAGCATGTTACTATATTTTTTGGGTAAAAACCCGAACAAGTAATGTTTTTTTTCCAGAGTTGACCAATTGCCACGTTTGCCAATGGCTGATGAACGTTTGTTTTGAAACCAGCACTTATTTTCGTGAATGCGCTGTCGTAAGCATGCCATATTTGTTGATTTATAGCGCTGTCGCTCATTTTACGCTGCTCTCAACCATATGCATTGGATGTTTTTAAGTTTCACCTCAACAGCATGCCGTTCGCTAAAAATAAGTTTTCCAATTCTACAAAAACTTATAAACTACATTTCGCGCTAGCACTTTAGAAGAAAGCCCGACGGGGCTGGGGATATGCAGCTGTGCTGTTTCACTTTAGAAGAAAGCCCGACGGGACTGGGGATATGCAGCTGTGCTGGGGATATGCAGCTGTGCTAAGTAGGATGCTCAAATTAAGCTAAAGCGCTGATAAAACTGACGTGAATGCTTGTTTACTTGATTTATGTGCATTCCACAACTGGTGTGGCGAGAACTCCCAGTCGCAGGTCTCAGAAAGAGGCAACAACAATTCATTTGACCGCAGTAAAGCAGCATTAAATGTAGCGTGCTTATATCTCTAATAAATGAAAATGCAAGCTGTAGTAAATGAACTTGCGGCATATTCTAAGTAAACCAATACTCTACAGTGCTAGTCGTGTGGGAAAGTACAACGCTTACGGCAACGATATCATGTGGCTTCAGACGCCAGACGCACAGCGAACCATTTCCAGCGCATAAAATACAATGGTCCACTTACCACGTAAGTCGCGTTGTACATGTGCTTTAGCGCAGGAATAACTGGACTCAAGTAGCTGAGAAGATAACCGTTAGTGAGGAACGCAAAGAATCCAGTGACGAACAAGGAACCGGCACCGAACTTAGAATTCGCCTGTAAGAACATGTCAGTTTTTCAAGGTTTGCCGGTTTGAAGCCTTCGGTAATACAACCTCAGACTCATGTAGTTTGGGAAATATAGCAAGTTTGTATTTAAAATAGCTTGCTGCGGTTTTCAATGCCGATTTTTCGGTTGGTTTGTGAATAGCAGCAGGTCTAGAGAGCACTACAGGCGACACAACGTCCCACTGCTGCATCTTACCTAAACCCAACGACGCGAACAAAATACAGAACACGATTAGCACGTCCCTCACGAGGACTGGGCATTTGGGCAAAGCCAGCACATCGTTCATCTCAAGATTTCCAAACTCGTTGAGTTTGGTCGATTTCTCAAAGGTTAAGTGTTCCATCTATAATCACGAATTGCCTCTCCATCGCGGTTCAGTTCATTCAGAATGATTCATTTTACAATTTACAGCCCTTATCTTTACCGTGTTAGTTTGCAATCTGCTTTTGTATTCAATTTTTTTAAACATCCTGGCCTTATCACTTTGTAGTTCTGGCCTTAACACTTTCACGCATATATTGTAAAACAAATAATGCATATTATTGTTGGAGTAAACGTTACTTCGGGTTAAAATATTTTTGTTTCTGTCGTGGTCATTTTATGTGGATTATATCTGTGAGCCAGGTGCACAGTGAAAAATAAGTTTTTATAACAGTTTGCAGTAAACGTTTTTAACATGCAGTCTAATCCTAAGAAGTACAACTAACACACGTTCTTGCACAACACGGATGAAATTCGATTCCTGTTTGGATTGATTCTAAAAATTGTGATAATTGCGAAAGCAATAACGCGAATAAATTATTCCTACATACCAAATAGGCTTTGTCCTGGACAAATGTTTCTTTCTCCATTTCACAGCTCATTTGGAGTAGCAGGCAAGGCAAAAAGTGTTAAGAGTTTGTAACGAATGATTCACTATTACAACCAAATAACCTTCTGCAAAACAAATATTTCGTATTGACAGCTGATACATTTTTGGCTTTCAGGAGCCCAATCTGCTTGAACGCGGGAAACGGTTTTTCTTTAGCAGAACTGCATCACTCAATCATAGCGTTGACGTTGATCTGTTGGTTAAGCAGTAGTGTTTGGGGAAACCAGCAATTCTGCATGCAGAGACGACCTTCTTCACAAGCAACGCTACAGTAGGTGCGCTACGCTTCCATAACCAGTCGTGTTGAGCAACCGACTTTCCCTTTCAACAATCTCTCCTCTCAAGCGCAGTGCGCGCGTTTGTGACTCAAACACCGCGTCGCAACCAGGCAATGTGCGTTCGTAATGTGACGTCATATCACATTGTTGACGAAATGAACTGCGGGTGGTCGGGCAAGGCTTCCTGACGCGAGGGCCTGCTGTGTTTTCAAACCGTGCTGGCGGAGCTGACTTTTTTCGGAACCAGCTTTCAGAACTTGGTTATGATTTTTAATACATTTTTTTAAAATACTTGGACTTAATGAGCAAATGCTGGTCGAAAAGACAGTCTCTCACACGTTGAACAACACCACAAAGACAGGTCTAATAATGTTTTTTGCAAACGTTGCCATGGATTTTTATTGATGCAATGTTAACAGAAGACTGACAAGTTTGCTGCCTGATGTATCCTATTTTATTTTCTGAAAATATACATCGTCTTTGACAGCATTATAATCTTTTGCAATATGTTTCTATTTAGTTGCGTGATTTGTTGTGTAGAACTTATTGTTGTGGAATCAGTCTGCATTAAGCTATCTGGGTTATTACATTTGTTTGTCACACTGTAGTGGTTGCCAAATACAATAAAATAGTGAAAACTTTGTTGAATCTTTGAAATATTTACTCCAGGTTTGGGACTGTATCATTTTTTGTGAGAAGAGCATAAAATGACTTGCGATGTCTGCAAACAGGTATTTCTAATCCAACTGCATTTCTACTTGCAGTTTATAACACTTTGAAAACTGTCACCCTACAAGATATCGATAGTAGTTCACCTGATTGGCATCGGAAACAGGTCCGTAAGTAAGAGGGCGCACGGGGAACTTTGACGCCTGGAAAATTGTTCTCCCCCCCTGGAAAAATCTGTTGGGCATAGTTTAAAACTATAAATTTGGGCCCCTCTCAGAAAATTTTTGCACCCCGTGGTGTTCCAAGCTGGTTACGGGCCTGATTGGAAATGCTGTAGACAAATCTATTCTTGCTTCCATGGTATGATTCGCTTTTAAACCTGCTGCTTCGCAATTGCTTCATTTTGAAAATCGTTAAAAATATGCGTTTTCGAAAGTACTTTTGTGTGACAACGTTCAAGATTTGGACCTCTTAGCTACTTCAGATTCTTTTCTGACAGCTTGGACCTTTCCACTTCTGCATCTTAAAACAATGTTTCGAGAAAATCGCAAGCTGAAAGCCAGGTTGAGATTGCATTACTCCACTATAAACTCGAAAACGTAGAAAATTTAGCGAGTATTTTCGTACTTTGCACAAGCATTTTGACTTCAACAGCGGAATTGAAACCTGACACCATGCCACTACAAAAAATCCACGAACGACAACTTCTTTCGAGCTAACGGTTATGTTTTCTGCTGATAATTGCCAGTGACTATTTCCCACACCTTTTCCACAAACAAATTTTGGGACTGCTATTAATATCAAGCTGAACATTCCTACCATTACATGTTTTTTATCAACTGACTACTCTCCATTACTTTTGTTATCAACAAAAATTTACAATAGGTCGATTGCTTTCCGTCTTTATTCTATGAAAATTAGATTCCTACCCAATTTTTCTCAGTAACTTATTTTCTCAGCAGTCAACCTGAAAATCAGCACTGTTCGCCACGCACGTGTTACTGTGTGGATCCTATCATTGCCGTCTATATTTTGAAATTCTCGCCAACCAACTTCAAATTTGCATCTAGCATGATAGGCCATCTTGCCCTCGTAAGCGTAAAAGTTACTAACGCTTCCCATCGCACTGACGCATCACTTAAATACACTCACGGTAATTGCGTTATGGCATCATAGTTTCGCAACCGGCTTTCCGGAAGCGTCTCACGTGGAGACAGCACGTAGCCTTGTTCCACATTTTTCACAGAGCAAGATAGCGAACAAATGTTCTTACTATCGTCAGACAATCTCCAGCTGTATTATGTCGTACCAGAAGCAACGCTTATTTCCTTCTTTTACACATTTCGCGACTGGAGAGTAAAAATTAACACATGCTCATATGAAATTCGAGCCAATTGCATATTTACCTATCAGAATATTTGCAATCATGATTGAATGGGAATGGTTGCAAACGTTGTATGTTACAAAAAAAAAACAGTCACAATACATCAGCTGTTGATAGAATGGTCGCCGCATTACAAAACTAGCTGTGTTTTCTTACTTTCCGTACGCGTGCAGGCTGCAGCACTGCACAACTTAGTCAGAGATAAAACTCACTTTAGGTGCGTCTGAACTGTTTTGAGCGCAGGTACTGTTTCAGTGAAGTTGGTTCTGATAATGGCAACGGCAAGCAAAAAGCTAAAAGTTTGTCCATTTAAAATAAATCGTTATGCGGCAATCGCATTGCTCATCATGTCTCTTGGGGAACAAGAACAATTGTTTTCTACGATGTTGTTGTTGTTCTAACTTTGTTCCTTTCCAGTTTGTTCGGCTGTACGGCTAACAGGAAGCTGAGCCTGAAATGACTATTCACGACCATATCGTCATATGAAACTCTGTCCCACGAAATAATCTGCTAAACAGTTGTAGGGCTTCACTCAAAACCGTTGGACACTCGTGTAGCGAAAAAGTACAAAACAGATGTGCATCAAGTGCGTGACAAGGACAACTCTGTCACAGTAGGCAAACCTTGTCTGAAGAACTGCCCCTACTGACTTGAAGACTCTGTGCAAAATGTGAAGTAATTTTTCGCGTTACGCCTGCTTAGCAAAGTCCTGTCTATTTAGGAGACCTTGGCGGAACGCTGCTTTATGCAAAGACAGCGTCACGAGTCGGGAGACTACCTTGCCTGCTTTGAAGCAGCATGATTGTGTCCGGTCACTTTCTCAGCGACTGTGACGCAAAGGCGAGAGCGGCGATATGTTGGCGATCACGTTCGCAGGTGACGTATTCCACTTCTTGTGTGCTGGCCTGGTGAAAAGCATTCACGTCTTACCACTTGAGACAAAACACATCTTCAATGTCAAGCTGCCTTGAAGCTATGCAGCGTCAAGAGAAGATTGTCATACTAGATCTGATGTCAGCGCTTAGCAAGGTTGCCGCTGTGACAAACTGTGGGCTGCTACTTGTTGTGAGCAGGGTTGCCAACCCATCTTCACCAAAAAAGCTAGACCTTGTCCCAAAAAAGCCAGAAAAAGCCAGGCAGCAGTTTTAAGGCATATACTCATAAAACATGCATAACCAAACAAAAATAGATTTTAAAACTCTTCAGAAACATCGATATAATACAATTCCAATCTTTAGAAGCATTTTCTTACTCCGTAATTACGCTGTCGTACATTTGTTTCTTATCAATAACATCGATCATCCTTACGGCAACACTAAAATCTTTGCAATATTCTGTGGACCCTGCATGGTCATAGACTCTCGTAAGAAGAGGTTAGTGATGAATATGCAACTCAGAAAATGTTTTGCCAGAGCCAAGCAATTCCGAATGAAAAAAGCCAGATTTAGTTTGGCTTTTTTTGATTTCCAAAAAAAGCCAAAGGTGTTCAAAAAAAGCCAGAATTTCAAAATCTGGCTTCAAAAATGCCAAATTGGCAACCCTGGTTGTGAGACGCTTTTGTTCTTTTTATTGCGACGACCCAAGTACTATGCCTAAAAGAATTACATACTTTCGGCGACCCTACCTCAGCAAACCACCTTTNAAATTTCAGGTCCAATTTGTAAAAGGTCGAAACNAGGGAATACAACTGCTACCTTGCCACTGTACTACCTCGCCTGCCAAGAAAANCATTTGCGAACATTGTGACGTCACAGCGATATTTAGTTCCAGTAGCAACTGGTGGCTACAAGACTTCCCGTGTCATAAATAAAGTTATGCAGAAGAATACTCAAGGTCGATAGGACTTCATAAAATTTCTGTACAAATTAATAATGTTATTACGGCGGCCCAACCAAATCAAACGCGGACCCAGGGTTGGATTAAGCAGAAATTGGGCCTGATAGTGTAGTGAACAAAAGGCCTGTTTTCTCGGCATTGGTGCATGTTTCTCCGACACTCATTCGCACTCAGACCGATTACAGGGGCTTAATATCTGGGCCTATTACAGGTAATGCTGCAGCATCAACAAGCGTCCACCTTAATCCGACCCAGCGTGGACCCAGAACCGTCGCCAGAAAGTCGTCAATAGGGGGTTTTTACGTTTGGGCGGGGGGGCTTGACATTCAAATTTGACAAAAATTCCACTAATTTATAGTCTTTCATATTTCAGTTTGAGCGGGCTTGGAGCTTTGTTTGTGGGGGCTAAGCTCACCAAAGCCCCCCCATGGCGTCGGGACTGGGTGGATCTACTTTTGAGTCGCGTCCCAGAGTTTGAGAAGCACTGTCTCAAATTAAAGAATAAAAGCATGGCGCTTGGCAATTTGCTCGCCGCACTCAAAATAGCGCCTTCCGCAGCAGGATACAAAAACAAACAGATACTACGGTACTACGCAATAGGAGAAAGTCACGGAGTGTCAATGACTGTCACGTTTCATGCTTCATTGACCATGGATAGAATGCAGAATTTGAAAAAAAACACCAACAAATCGAATATTGTCATTAACAATTTTTACTTTATATCTGCTTATTCCATTGGTGGGGAAGCTTTTCAGATACAGCGCCGCATCAGTGGCCAAAAAAGTCAAAGAACAGTACCTTTTCAAATGAGGCGATATGTTCTAAGCTAAATGTCACTTACAGACAGTATTTTTAGTAAAACCATATAAATCCATAATGCCCCGACGCATGCGTGGAAAGTATGTGAACATCGGAAAATGGGACGAATAGCTTTCGATGACAATAACGCTGTAAAAGACAGCCTCGGTCCAGGCACGAACGCATTTACTTTCACATGAATTTATTGATTGTCTTTTCTAATTGGCTACAGGTTTCCACAGGTCGCATAGAAATAAACATACTAGTAACACACAAAACTATTCATATATGCCAAACAAAGGATATTTGCACCTAAAGAATTTGAAATATATCAAATTACCGACTTTTGGTACAGGCCAGTTGGTGACACTGGTAGTAGGTATCGCGGCATTTGAAGGTGTTACGCTAGAGCGAAAAAATCCAGACGAGACGCATAGCAAACTCTTTCATTAACAGCCAGTCAACAAGCTGTAGAAACGTGACCGGCAGCTCGTACGGCGCAGCATGCCGATCGAGTGATCAACAACGTGGCACGTGCGTGTTGAGGCTGGATGGTCACGTGACT
>JGI24022J15233_10001578_pt1 | contig 19456 bp, 12 predicted proteins | sample Ectturendosymbi2_FD_15233 | JGI IMG/M metagenome (IMG submission 15233) | reverse complement strand
GGCATTACTTATAACAGGATGTTATGCAATGATTTCACTGGTCCGGCCCACTTCAGATTAAATATGCCTGAAGTGGCCCTGGAACTGAAACGAGTTTGACACCCCTGTTCTAAACTGATAGAATAATTTCAGCAAATAAAATGTTTACATTTTTAATGACATTTTAACTCAACTCAGTCGTTAATCATGCGCTACGAAGTTGATTAAAGTTATTTGCTTGAAGACAACAGAGAAAGAGCTACACGACTTCATATGCAAGTATGTCAAGTATCAACAAGAGTGCATCGAAAGACTCGATAAGTCATGGCAGAACATTTCACAAAACGGTAATTAAAACCTTTGTTCGTTCCGTCATTTTGCAGTTTCAAAAACAAATTTTTATAGAAGCGATCAGCAACATTGCAGTGGAGGACATTTAAAAGTAGAATTTTTCTTTTTTCTTTCGCATGTTTGGCATAAATGAACCAGATTTTACCAGATGTTTCCTGGCCGGAAACATTGATTGATCACTTTATTCCAAACAACATTGATCACTTTATTCCATTTAGAAACGTGGTGCCGAGGAGAGTTTGATGGATTTGGGTGCTGGGACCACGGAGCGCCGGATCAGCATGTCGCTGTGCCTTGTCCTTCTTATTTGAACCGGAGTGGTAATTTAACGTTTAAAATAATTTTGTTCAAATCAAAGCGTGTTTTATTTAAAGTTACACTTTACTCTCAGGTAAATTTAGAATTTGGTTTTAGGCACAAAACACTCGCTTGGGTATCTAGCCGCGCTTAACGTCTAACGCAGTTCTTTTTAAATTAATTCAATGTTATATTATTAACGAGTAATACTTTTTGCGGTTTTTCTCGCGAGTACTTTTTCATTGCAAACGTTCAGTTCATATGCCATTAGCCTTAGTGAGAAGTCTACTTCAAGCTTGGATGGCTGCTAAGATATTTTAAGACACCCTAATTATTTTATGTGAATATGTAAAAATACCTCCCATAGTCTAAATCAGGGGTTCCCAACCTTCATTTGACCATGTACCCCTTCAGCGTTTCGACAGATGAGTATGTACCCCTAAAATTTCTTACGACAAAAAGGCTGACTAAAATAACAAAAATACATTGAATTTTTTATAGATGTTTTACGTAAAGTTCTATTTAAAGTTGACCGAATTTCACAAAAATTTCATTATGCCTAATCACAGATATATTTAACAATGAGCATATGATTATTTTTGAATAAAATGATCATTGAGACTAATAAAATGTATAAATGTTTGGAAATAATTTATACATAGATACATTTTTCCATTCTACTGCTAACCCTTCAGATAGGCAAATGTACCCTTAGGGGTACGTGTACCCCAGGTTGGGAACTCCTGGTCTAGATGCTTAAACGAGGTATTTTTTATTAGCAATGCAGATTTTACACCGCAGTTTTTCTCGTAAAGCCACGTTCTACTGCATTTTGAGAAACAGTGGGAGAATTTTAAAAGACAGTTGCCGTCCCACAAAACACCTTAACAAGCCCCGGTTATTCATAATATAACACGTGACGCAGACCACATACTGCGCTTTATAAATAATGATTGGAAATTTCTCCGTGTTTGAGACTGACCTGATCAAGACTAACATTAAAACCAGTTCACAAAAGTGTTCAACTTTATTCTAAGCATGCAAAGGCATGTACATTTCGATTGCTCGTTAGCCAACTGAAAAGTGTTCTGATGCTGTTGCAGACAACCACCAGATGCACCGCTACTGTACTAAGTACGGTACCTGGTTGCATCGTCCCAATCAGCAGGGAGTACTGGAGATCTGGCAAAGGAAGGATGACTGCAATCCATTCACGAGTGGCGATTACTCTGCAGAGCTTGACGAAACGGTTGATGCTGATGTAAGTGGCGACAAAACAGCAAATTTTCAATACATGCAGCTTTAGTTATGAACTGGTTGAAAGCACGTGTTAGCCCTCCGAACGTAAGAAATAGGTTTGTGGAAAATCTCAATGTCACTATAAAAGTTTAATTCTGCGTATTTTTGTACGTAACAAGAAAGGGAAGAGCTGTTGACTGTTAAAATTGATTTTCTATCTGTGCTCGCAGAACATCACTCACCCATTCTCTTTATGTTAAAACTCGACTAGGAATTGCGTAACTGGCAACACCTCACACGCATAAACACTGGTGAATATAGAGCATGAAACATGTGAGAAGTTTGGGTCTATTTCACGAAGCTAATACAAAGAAGTAACAAAATCAACGCACACAATTTTTTGAGCGCGATAATTATACTAGTGCTCACTTACACAATACTCAGTGGACAAATGCTAATCCTTGGTACATGGAAACAGAAGCGTTGAACAGCCCAATGATCAAAACTACGGCCAGAACAGAAGTTGTCGGAGACATCGTAAACGTTTCGGTAACCACTGCTGCCATCATCAGTGCAATTAAGCATGAACTGAGAGTGCGAGCTGCAAGCTTTTGCAGCCAGTAGTAAGAAGCGCTGTATAAATATTAAATAAATTTGTATCTACGTCGCTTTGATTTTGGTTTTGCTCTCAGTTTATTAAAGAGAAAAGACGTTTACGCTCAGACAAGTATTTCCCTCCATCAAACCGTGTTTCGCAAAAAACATTGTTTTTTCAGGCGCCACTGCTGAATTCCCTCAGAATCATATACACAGTCGGTTCCTCCATATCTCTGTTGTGCTTGGTGGCTGCTTTGTTTATCCTAACCTTTTTGAGGTGAGTACATTTCGAAACGATTCCACGACTGTGCAATAACACGATAAATCTAATCGAGCGTAGTTGTGGTGGATGGTGTCTCACTTGCACGTGGTGGTAATTTCCAATTCCTTTGAAACAACCGCATTGTGCTCGTATGTCATGTCACTGAACTTGTTTGGAGACAATCTTTTTGTGACAAGCACCTATCAATATCTGTATGCCCTTAAATTATCAAGTTGGTCGGTATTTCTCGACGAAAAAATACGATTCTTCAGTTCAAACGGAGACCTTTCATCTAAAACAAAACGTCACAACGATCGGAACACAACGTATAGAAATTTCGATTATCCTATACACGCAGTTGGCCTACGTTTACGCATGTTGTGTGCTTCTGTTCGAAGAAGCAACAGAATTGTTGCTGACAGATTTTTATTGTGAATGCGTTTATTACTGAGGAAATAAAATGATGAAACAGTCGAATTCAAACGGTAAAAAATTACTCCCCTAACATTGTCGCTTCCCCTCAACCTTAATTATGTAGTTTCCCCTGAACCGAAAGGCGGCGTTTTATTAGAAAGAGAACAATTTCACGGCTTTACGTCCCTTTTTCTCCAGCATTTCTCTTATCTACGTTTCGTCCGAGCTGTATCTTGCCACTGTATTTAAGTTAAGTTTACAACTAGCCCAATAGCGCATGAACCTCTTGAGTCTATAGCCTGAAGTGCAGGATGGCCTCCTGCTCATGCAGGACTCACGTGAAAAATTTGTGGTTGAGTGAGAATCGCCTACTGCAGTAAATAATTTTACGTGTTCGTTGCAATTTTTGCTCAACGGGTCAATAATTTCATTTCTTAATTTGCGGCCCCCCTTGGCTACGCCCATGGATTTGGGGCCTTTTTGGTTTTTAAGAACTACTCGAAGTTCAGCTTGCGTCGCTGCAGAGCCTAGCAACGTCACACAAACTCAACCACACCATGTAGACCAGGGGCGGGGAACCTACGGCCCGCGTGAACATTTGATATGACCCGCGTCGGAATTTTCATTACCCGATTTAGAGTACAAGATCGCGTCAAAATGAAGCTGCATGAAAACAGGTACTCGAGGTGGCATGTCATAAGAAGCCTCTACCTCTGGTATTGAGATAAAGGTAGTATTTTAGGGTAAAATGAATTGTTATTTGCGGCCCGCAAGCGATAATCCACAATTTATGCGGCCTGGGGATAGTAAATAGGTTCCCCACCCCTGCTTTAGACTAAGTATCCCTTTCAGAAACAATGCTACTAAACAGACTGTCGCTTGACCCTGATTTTTGGCTTGTGGCAGTCGTTCGACTTTCAAATAGATCAGTGGTTCCCATACTTTTTTCGTTGTGACGCCTTCGGAAAAGTTTTCTGGGTTTGCGACGCACCAGCAATAAGATGTTAGTAATTATCAAATTTTTATTAATTAATGAAACAACAAAAAGAAACATGCATCATTTGTTTTAGTGTGACGCGTGAGCTTCCTTATTTTTACAACGTTAGTCCAATCTTGGAAGAATTTGTGAAATTGCCACCGGTATTTCCCTCTCAAGGCTTATTCGTGATCGGCATTTGGTTTTAATCACGGCCATGGCAGAAAATCCTGCTTCGCATAAATACGATGCAAGGAAAGGGATAACCGTCCGTAGCGTTTTTTCGTCAAAGCTGGGTGTTCGTTATTCAGTGAAATCCAAAAATTGGCCGGATTACCTGAATAAATCTTTCTTTTCAGGGACTTATCACAGGTAAGGTCAATATAGTCCTCTTTTTCTTGTTCAACAAAGGACGATGGGGCAGCTTGGACAAAGGGATGGTAAATTCATTGATAGCTTGATAAATTCTCCGGAAAGTACTGAGGAAAATTTCGACTCGAACTTAGATGGATGCTGCAAAAATATACTTCGTAAATTTGAAGGCAGCATCATACATTTCTTTTCAAGCAAAGAAAGCATACAAGAAAGCAAAACGCTGATGATTTCCAGACACGTTTGCTATATCTTCCTTCCACAAATGCAACTGTTTAATGAACGCAGTAATTTTATTTGATACGTCAAACATATTTTTATCCGGTCTTTGCAAAGAAACGTTGAGTTTATTTAATTCAGCCAAATTTAAATAAAAATTCGTTCTAACCTAAGAAATGAGCAAATTGATTATTTTTTAACTGACTATTGCAGCCTTCATTTGTCTGACGCAAAGTAAACCAAAATTATGCAATTCATTTATTAGTAGACAATGTTTACTAAACAATAACTGCAGTTATGTATTCATGAGATAGTAGTTAGGCTATCTGCTGTCAGCGTGACTGTATTTGAACAACAACTTTTCCTTGGTACAGTTATGCTACTGCATTGAATTTTACTGTTATTAGTTCAATGAATAAAACTGCACTGAGTTTACTCTTGTGCGACGCCCTTAGAAAATGAAAATGACGCACCAAGGCGTCGCGACGCGCAGTTTGGGAACCATGGAATTAGATCAATCAGCGAAAACTTGACAGTGGAAACCGCAATGCAACTGACAGACATCAAGTTATTCAGTCTATGGACATCATTATTGCAGTCAATGGCAATCAGTGGTGTTTGTGACGGCCTATGCCCATGAAGCTCAGTATTTTACGTATTTGCAATGCAATGTTGGTTACAGAATTTTATGGGAGACTTGGTGTTTACTACTCGTCAACCACTGGTGAGGTTTGGGTCCCTTCTAAATTGTTTAGTGTGTATATGTGTAATGCTAAGTGACGACAACCTTATCATAAGTCGATTCGTGGTCCCTATATTCTATATAAGACAAGCAGCCAGACATTCAAGTTCTGCCTTACCCTCTTTAACTTCTGGGTCCCGGAAAAAAGTACCGGCTGGACCGCTCTCCCATAGAACCTGATTAGTATCTCCACAAAACGTTCACATCTGCACATCTGCCGCTGACTTCCCCTATTCCGTTAGGTGAATATTGCAGTTTTCTGTATTGGTTCCGCAGAGACAGGATCGGAGGTTGCTTACTCAGTCACACAGGTAAATCAGTTAAGTGGCTACGATCTTCATCCTTGCGTGCGAAGTCCAAAGCTCTGCATCTAATTGCAATTTTACTTGTCTTGGGTGTTGCAAATCCTGCAATACAGCATTTTTGCAAATACTTGTGGTGCCCCATGATAAACAAATTTGTGCCCAGCGTGGGAAACCCACAGTTTTTTTATTCTAACTGTCATATTCACTATGCGCGAATCGTCGCCAAAGTCAAATGCGACCTACACGCTTCACTGTTGTGATCTCCAGGAAACTGCACTGCACGCGCAATTACATCCACATCAATCTCATGATTTCCTTCATTGTGCGATACCTCGGCGTGTTAATAAAAGATGGAGTCATTGACGCGCACTACAAGAGTGCAATGGACGTGCCGGAAGACATGGCGCTTTACTGCGATAGCTCTCCAGGGCTAAGTGGAGTACTGGTGATGTCGTTTACCTTCTTTCGATCAGTCTAAACATCTTAGTAAATTGTCTGCTGTTTGTTGTCTGTCTTATCAAGAGCAACTACTGCAGACGCTTCTATCTTTTTCAAAATGTTTTCGTGGTAAATTTTGAAAGACAGTTTGCAATTGAATTCTTAGTTTGCAACTTAATGAGGCACATGATGTCGTATGGAACTTAGGCGATTAAAACGTTGCTGTTGCACATCACCAAAGTACCAGCTTGGCGTAGCCAGTGATGAGAGGAAACGTCAATTAATTGCCGTTGGTGATGAGTGGTCTGCAACCACTTCTTGCAGTACGAAATGTCGCCTGAAAATTTATTTTTTTCCCGATGCAGTTGCTGCAGAACTCCAAATATTGTCGAAACTGCAATAACAAAATTTAATATTATTTTCTGCAACCCGGTATATTATATTTCAATTGCTGTCAATTGGACAAGTCGCAATGTATCTCCCAATTTCCATCAAGAATATTTCTTTACATCTCTTCATTTCAAAATGCTGGTTAGGGTCGTCGTACTATACCACGCACAAGTAATTGTCATAAAACCATTCACGTTTGAAAAAAATAAACGAAAGAAGCGAAGCAACTAAAGATTTAAACTTTTTATAATCCATGAAAACGTTAGTACCGGTACAATAACCGTGTTTTTACATTTTACCATGCAGATTACGTGCCGTCTCACAATCATAATCATGCATTACGCCATCATAGCCAACTACTTTTGGCTGCTGGTGGAAGGTGTGTATCTTCAGATGCTGCTATCCTTCGGCATGTCCGAGCACAAGTTCTTTCCGATCTTTATGGCATTTGGATGGGGTAAGGAAACAATTTAAATTTTGAGCAGAAACTTTGCTGTAGCGTTAGTCACAAATTCGGACTTCAAAAGCTATTATTAAATCCTACTCTTTTCAAATCTGTGAATAAGTTGATGTGATGAAAGTTTTGGTTTGAACAAAGAAAGTGACTAAGAGATATATGAAATTAAGCGCTTTCAAACCTGTCTGGTAATTCCCAGACATGATATTTGAAGGAGTGACTTGTTATCTTGAACGACGAAACGATGTTACTAAAAAAATACAGGTTATATATCGCGAGGCGACATATAGGCCTACAGAGCCGTGAAGCTGCTTCGAGTCATAGCAGTGTTGTAATCGGTTATAATTCCATCCAAATACTAGTGTTATTTGTATTTTTAATTACAAACAGGCAGAAATGAGGGTCAGCACATTATTTGAAACAAACATTGCCCAGCACGTTGGTTCAGGTGCTTGACGATTTTTCTCACAGTTGATCATTCTGTTTCGCAAGGGTTAAATCGAAAAGCTTTTTTTTCGTACTCGTGTACGCTGACAGTAGAAAGTACTTTAGGAAAACATTCCATGCAGTGCCTTTTCCGGGCAACTCTCACTGCTTAAAAGTGAAAACATATGGAATGCAGGTTTTCATCAAACTTGTTTGCAAACCTTCCCCATGTTTCACAATTTACAAATGAATAAATATCAAGGTGATTAAAGCAGAAACACCAAATGAATTCAAATACATATATGAGTTTTTGAACTGTTTTTCCCCTGTCTGCGTGGGCAGTTACAACTCAAAATCTTATTGGTACTTGAAATTTCCTTTCACTTTCCTGTTGCCCTCTAATCTCATTCCAACTGATGATGGTTGATTCGCGAAACCGCTTTTGCACAAAATATATAGCGATCTATGAGGCTCCATATTGTGGTAGAAGTCAGTCACCGCATATGTTTTTGATATATTGACTAATTTCGAAATGCTTTAAGAAAAAACGGCAAGGTTGCGTATTCTATTATGGGACCTACAAGCTTCAAATCAAGTACCAAGCCAGGAAAATATACTAAGTTAGAAAAATCATTCAACATGTAACCACCAATAAACAGTAAACACGACAAAGTATTCTGGATAATATTTGCAGTTCAAAGCCACTGGACAAGGTTTTCAAATCTGCTATACCCACTGAACTCTGAAATACGATAGACGCAGAGTTTGACTTCTGTGCAGCAAAGATTCCAAGAGTGAAAGAGCAAGGAATGTTTTTCTCATCTCATGTTTTAATAGAGAAGGGTTGCCGCGAAAGTGTATTTCAAAAACAAAACTTGCAGGAACTTTTCCGGCACTTCCCATCACCCGTGCGAAAATGCTACACTAATAAAGGCAAATGTGGGCGCCTGAGGTATTTGACGCTACTACCAAGCCACGCTCGTAACGAGAAATGCGACCTGAGCCAATGATATCAGATGCGTCATGAATAATGTTTTCTTCTTATTCATATTTGGTAGGCTGACATCACATTTCTTACGTTTGCTGCAAGATAAGATTGGCATTCGTGATGGGAAACTCAACGGTTCAAAATGAGAGCCATAAAATCAGAACTGTGCGATTAATGATGGTATAGAACAGGGGCGGGCAACCTTTTTCGGTTTGCGTGCCGAAATCGGCTAAATCAATGACAAAATTATTCCGCGTGCCAACCAATATCTGTGGTGAGGGGTCTGAATTTTGGGTCCCTGTGGCAGCATGGGTCCCCCACCAATTGGGGGGTATGGAGTGCGACTGATACGTCTCTGTTTTTAGCCATATGGCATCAAAAGCACATAGCCTAAGGGTTAAATTAAATAATGGATTGTTAACAAACGAAAATGAAGAAAAGGACACCGAGCTTCATCAGCGACTTGTAAGTTATTTACTTTTTCATTTGAAGGGGGGAAGATCTCGTTTCCGAGGTCTCGCTCACGTGCCGGATAGTAGTGCACGCGTGCCAAGTTCGGCACGCGTGCCAGGAGTTGCCCACCCTGGTATAGAATCAAGTTCAGTAGACTTAGGTATCAAGTTAGTAAAACTGGAAATTGCTGCATTTTCCCTGTTTCTGCAGCTGCAGCTGAAGTGACAAACTGTCCACACAAAAGAATGACTTTAGCTGTTGCTGGCTGCTGCTGCTTTCAAAAAATCGCACCTTCAAGCGTAGATAAGCGCCACTTGGAGAATGCACAAATAGAAATGGGGATTCGTAAATTTTTTATATCAAAAGCGTTGCAGACCACCAAATCAGACTTTTGCCTATTCGATCACATGCCGCCTACATTGAACAAGTTGAGAAACTCGCGACACAGTTGTAGAAGTTTCATGTTCCTCTATAGCGAAACGTTGTTGGAAAATTTGTTTGGAACCTTATTCCTTGTCACGTCCGCGTTGGATGGTCAATCGATTTTCTCTTTTGTTATTGCATTCGACACAGAAAAAAACAAAAATTCAATTTGTACAAAAGTTTTTCCTTCTCAGGACTAAAATCAATGTTTTGCTCCGATGTTGACTGTCTCATTTGTGTCTTATGCATATTTCACGTATACCTTCTCGCGCCCAGAACTTTTACAGATTTCAATCAAACGTAAGAAAGCATGAAACAATTTGCAAGCTATTTTGACGCACAACAATTTAATCAATAGTACTTGACAACTCCGCAGCACTTAGCAGCGCACTCTTTCACGCGTGTCGTGTTCGCTTTCCCATATCAAGTACCGAATTACTGTCACTTGGCTTGAGTTCTTGCATCTACTGCCACTGCCTTGACGCGGGATTAAATGAAGGTTGTTTAAGTAAGGTATTTCTGTAGAAACGAGTGCCTTATATTCGAAAATCTCAAACCTAGTTTCGCGTGAAAAAACTTTCACGGAAAAAAAATCAAAACTTGGACCAATTTCAATGAGTTTCGTGTAACCTAGGAGCACACTTTTTCAATAATGGCATGCATTCAAAACAGCTTACCTACTATATCAATGTTTTTGAGTTGAAGCAAATACTAGCAAAACCTCAACAATATGTCGATTGCCGTAGGTTCGACAAAACACTGCAAATAGTTCAGTAGATTTACATTTTTTGCAGAATTTCTTCTAGGAAGGCTAACATCAGGTACTTATTGCCTAGACGTCAACATAGTGTCATTACGTAGCATTCTGCATCACCAACGTCAGAGTTGATCGTCACATCAGATTGCAGTCAAGAGAAACGAAGCGTAATGTGCCCCGTTTGAAATCTCGTCTCTACGGCGTTTGCAAAAGGTTTGCTTCCTTGTTATCTTATTTACTGTAAATATCATGTTTATTCATCGTACAGGCGCTCCATGGCTTCCAATCGTCGTTTGGATTGCTCTCCGCCTCACGTATGAAAACAAGGGTTGCTGGGATATTTTTGACATTGACAGCATTTGGTGGGTTCTTCGAATTCCAGTAATCTTGTCCATTACAGTAAGTATGTTAGACTGTTTTTCTTACAAGTATTGTAGCAGCATTGGGCCTTGTCGGTTTAAACGTCTATTCCACCACAAAGACCAAACGCGTCAATTTCAATTTTGAGCATATTTCAGCCGAACCGAAAAACTCTTTTAGGCCTTTTGCGATGCCACAACAGATTATTTCGTTTTTTGATTTCTTAAAAAATCTTTTTTCGGTAAGTTTGGTATGGAGTTATATCTTGCAAAGTTACTGTTTGTCCGTGCCAAGATATTTTTAGGACAAACTATCGTTTGTGATTCAACACATTTCAAAAAATGCGAGGTGTGCACTTTTATTCTCGTGGATGTGAAAAGCAGTTCTTTGCTTTTACATGACACGGAGGTGGACTCATTATTTCAGTCAATGATATTTCAATAAAATTTGGTTTGCTTTGTAAATTAAACAGACATAAATGTCACAGCTGCAGTTTCTTAATCTGCGAAAACCTTTGATTCTCAAAAAATCTTGTAACTTTATATGAACGATTCCTTCACATGCATGGCATTGAAATTTGTCAAATTTTTCTCCCGGTTTTTCCGAGTTAAACAAGATTGTTCGATAAATAACAAATAATCTCTTTGTTTCACTGCTTCATCCCTGAATGTAGGCGTTGATAAAGTTTCCATCTTAGTGCATGGTGCCACTCGCTGTAAAATACGAGCTGGATACCTGACCAATAAGCAAAATTTTTTGTTGTTTAAAGTTCTGCAAAAATTTTATTCACATTTCCAGTAACATAAAGAAATATTTTCCATATACATATCTACTTCACCTCTCAAAGAAGTTGGTTTGATAAGAATGTAACCTGCAGGAATATCAGAATTTAGCAGTTGTTTTCAATTTTTTGCTGTGTTCATCACTCTTTGTTGTACAAACACTACAGGCCATGATTCAACCTTCTAATTTCTCGGTGTGATTTGTGGGCGGGCGACAAACAGTGACAAGAAACTGACAGTCAATGAATAAGAAAAACTTTGCACCTCAGCCCACACCGCCAACAAATTTATCTAGCTAAGAAAGGCTTTTTCGCTCTGTTTCTTTTTTATTTTGTAATCTTATCAACTTCAGACAAAAGCAGCTCAATGCATTTGGCAACGTTGTAGATATTAAACGCAGTTTGTTTGGGCCTGGGCATAATTAGTCGTGTAATAATTTCAAAAGAGTTTACATCAACTACTCGGCAAGATTGAGTAAGAAAACGAACTTCACATAAACTTGCCCCAGGATCTATTCAAATCGTGTTACATCAGTTCCAGATCTATTATTACCTCTATATTCTCCAACGCATTTTTCATCCGGATGTCTGATCGATGTAGAAATCTTGCCTTTCAAAATTTTAAGTGCTCTTATAAGTTGTTTGCGTGAGTATTCGCGTCACTGACTGGCAGATCTGAGTTGAAGGCCGTAAAGCAGAGCGATCAACCTACGGCGCATGCACCAAATTTGGCGCATTACATGATTTGAAGTGGCACATTGCGCGGATCACTGGGATCGTAAAGAAATAAGATAGTAAACTTGTCCAAAGTTTTAATCTATTTTTTTCACAAACGCCTTGAGTTACTTGTCATCTTGAAACAACCTCTTCATGATTTTTCTAGAAGAGAGAAATGAGGCACCTGAGGAAAGAGCTCTTTTTGTGATAACAGCCGACTATTTGATCTGGCATTTGCAGTTGATGTTACTAAATATCTCAATAATCCGAATGTGAAACAGCGGGGCAAGAAGAAATTGTTTCCTGCTTTAGTAAATGATATCATTGCATTCCAGATGAAGTTAAAACTTCATCTCGCTGTTAGAAAATGTGCATAGGAGCCAGTTTCCATATTCATAGGAGCAGATTAAACGTGCTGCCGATAGTGGTAATTTGAGAAATTGCACTAAAAGGATCAAGTTATTGCAAGACTCATTTGAAAGTCGCTTTTGTGATTTTGCTAAAAAGAAGACTGTATTTTCGTATTTAACAGCCCATTTTAACTTAGTGCACAAAAGATAGTGAACATGGTAAGTAACATACAAATGGAACGGATTGACTTGAAAACAAATTCACTATTGAAAACGAAATTTATACAGGTAAGCAAACGCACTTCAAATTGTTGGTGGTGGTAAGTGGCGATGTTTCTATCATATTTTAACTACGCAAAAATGTTTTGTGACGCATTTAGACAGCACGACGGAGGATCAAAAATTTTATGACGTTATCGGCAGACAACCATCAGAACGGCAAGATGTCATCTTTGACTGCCACTCCAACCGTCCTTACGAAAAACACATTTTATGACAAAATTTTCTTTATGGCATAGTTTATGATAAAACTGGTTATCATGACAAATTTTGAATTAATATCCCAATATGAAATGAGATGACGCTTTGATGTTCTTAGAGGGCAAGCATTTGATTTGCTGGTGTGTTATTGTGCAGTTAGATGAAAAAATAATATTCAGCTACTAAAGACGAAGAAGTTTCGGATCTGTTAGAACATTTTAAACAAATATGTTAAAGTTCAAAACAAAATATTTCAAATGGTACTGTATTAAAGCTGGCATACTTAAAGATTGCAACATGAAACTTTGCATAAATTAAAAATTTCAAAATAAGTTACTTTTTCAGAATATCAAAATTTCGTATATTACTTCTGCAGGTCAATTTTGTGATATTTATCAATATAATTCGCATCATCGTCGCGAAGCTTCGAGCGAACCACATGCGCCGGAACGACTACAAATACAGGCTCGCGAAGTCGACTCTTGCTCTCATTCCACTGTTGGGAATACATTATATCGTGTTTCTGGCAATTACGGACGAAGTGGCTGGCGAACAAAGTGTTCATCGTGTCAAAATTGCCTTCGAAATTGTATTTACGTCTATACAGGTAAATCCTCATGTGGATTTGTAAACACAACTAATTTGTGGTCATATGTCTTCTTCTGCTTAGCTTTAACACTTGGAACGATGTTCATTTGCAAGCGTATTCACACCGCCTTACACTTCACCAAAGACTTAGGATTTAGGGAAAAATTGTATGAAACATCGAAAAAAACGTTTTTATCAAAATTGTAATCTTTTAAAAAAAATTTGTATGTAAGTTTAACCCTTTACTGGAATTAATGGGGTGACAACTGCATTACATGCGTCTTTTTTTACGTAAATTACTTACATTGTAAAAATTTCTAAAATCTATTTTTCGGGTATGAACATATTTTTTCGGGCAAAACCTTGTATCCTGCAGACATTTCGGTCCCTTAACCTATGCATTTCAGAGATGAGACGCTTCGAAGCGGTACCTTTAAAATTCAGCTCAAGTCTGAATCGGCAACGATTTGTCAACGGGATTTGTCTTCGTTTTGGTCTGCGTCGTTAAGTGTAGTTAATGACACTTTTCGTTTATTTCATTGTTTGCCTTGCATTCTTTGAAACTCGCCGATTAGGTCAGATTGGTTCACTTACTGATAACTTTACACAGTTTCTTAAGCAATTGTAAATACATCAGCTTTTAAACCAATGTGCTCATGAGCTTTGCAGGTGCTTAAAGCAATAATTTTCTTTTCAAAGTTATACTGCTTTGTTGCTCAGATTATGCTGCTTTATTTAATTTAACCAAATATAACCACTCAAATTTTTCACTTTCGGAATCAGCAGCCGACAATCCAAAATTACGCAGTATTGTTTATCTTTCTTCTGCCAGCAAAAATCCGAACGCAAGTTATGCACAGTCACCTTGTTGCAGTGTTGTGACCGAGTCATATTTGTCGGATCACAAGCCATTCGAGTCAGAGTCATCTAAAACTTTTTCGAGTCGCGTCAGTTGCGAGTCATGTCACCAAAACTTTCGGGTCACTGGTTTGCGAGGTCGAGTCAATGTCGAGTCAATTAAAATTAAACATTGTTCCTATGATTTTTTAAGCTTTTATTCACTTCTCTCTTTCACTCTCACTCAATTCCACAAGTCAAACCCTGCTGCAGCAAATATTCCTCGTTGTCCTTCACCTGGTCCAACAAAGACCCAAAGCACAAGTCTGAGGCCAACTGCCACTATCACGATGATGTGTCCAATGTATTGTTCGCTGCTGGCCCCTCAGCGAAACTAACAAAGTCTCAGCTCTACCTCAGTGAGTGTCAGATGAAACCCCTGATCCTAAGAAAATAACATATCACCTCTAGGAGACGCCGTCACAACAGAAAATTTGCACCAATATTAATCATGCGTCACTGAAGTGAAGAAACCTCATTTCTTTCTGTGCTAACTAACTGTATTTGTCAATAAGACGTTTGGAGATTTCGTGAAAATGACTCTGACTCAAGTCCCGAGTCATTCATTGTGACCAGAACATTGTTTCTTAATGTGATTCGAGTCGAGTCACTACAAATCGTGACTCGAGTCGAGCCATCATTGCGACTTGACATTTAAAAACTTGCAAATACGTGCAGTGCAGCTTGCATATGTCAACCCGTTATTGCGCCAAGGGAGATTTGCGTCCGTGTTTGCATCACTGCCTTGTTGCATTTCAGGGCGCATTGATTGCGATCCTCTACTGCTTCATGAACGGAGAGGTTCAAGCAGAGCTAAACAAGGTTTGGCGGAACTGGAAGCATCGGCACGGTCAGCCGCGGCCACGCAAAAGCTCAACCAACACCGGCACGCTAATTACCACTGCCCACAGCGACAATGGGCACCAGATGACGACAATTACAACCGCCCACAGCGACAGTGGGCACCAACACGATGGTAGTTACCTCAGAGCACCAAATGGGCGTGAATCGGCGCTTGTCACCAGGAGTTCAAACGACTACTCCGAATCGCCCGACGCTTCTTGCCCGTTGATGAGCAACGGACACACTGTCGTTCAAGAAAGAACCAGTGACGTATAACTTATGGTTTACGCTGTACGTTACGGCAAGGGCCCGATCGTGACGACAAAATCGGGTGTCGATGCTTTTATTTGCCAGCGATCGAACGCCCTCTTGTTAGCACTTGATGTTCCCGTTGGTTGTATCCGTCAAAAAATTTTAATCCTTTTTCTTACTAAGACCACTGACACATACCAAGCATATTCGAGTTAGTCACTTCAGTCTATTCCCGTTAAAACAGTGAAAATCATATGAGGTATATTGAAGCTTTTACGCTTCGAAGCTAAATCGAAAATACTCTCCGACAATTTTATTTATTTTTGTAATTTTGGAGAAGTTTTGTGATTGAACCTATTCATTTCTTCTAGTCGTAAACATGATGGTGTGATTAATGAGGTTTCACATATAAAGTCAATGCAAATCCCGTTACACAGTTTTGGTTTTACTATCATGATGCATCGCATTGTAGTGAAAAGCACAGTGCAAATGCAAAGCACAATTTAATCCAAGGGTGGCGAACCTGAGACCCGAAGCTCGCGTAATTATTAAATATATCCTGGATTACAATATTCGTTCCCCAAGTTAGATCACAACATCGCATCAAGACGAAAGTCCTTGATAAGAAGATACTCAGACGGTTAGTCAAGAGTTGTCTCTCCCACTCTTCATAGTTATTTTCCTTAGGAAGATACAGGTAAAAATTTTAAATTCAGACTGTTTTTGTCGTCCTCCTTCGATATTCCACAATCCATGCCGCTCGTGACATACCCCCCACCCATGTTCTAATCCAGCTATGTCCAACCCAAATGGCCTACTGAGCTAAAAACTATGTCACCATCTTAACCAGGGCCGCACATTGAATGACATAGTAATGCGGGCCGCACATTGAAAATGGCTTACTTTGATCTTATCAAAGCAAATTGAGCTTCAGCTAATGTACTGAAAGCGTTCGAATCCTAACTGCAGTAGTAAAAGAGGCGATGAAGTGGCACTGAGGACCACCTGCATCAAAAATGTCAAATTCAAGATTGTCAAAAAAGGACAGATTGTCAATATCTAGGATATTTTTACTACAGCAAAAACCTAAACTGGGCCGCACAAAACCTTCGACTGGGCCGCATGCCGCCTGCGGGCCGTGGGTTGGACATAGCTGTTCTAATCAAAAGTGGAAAAACACTTTGCAAAGTGCAAAGCTGAAGAGAATTTTGTGGTTTGCACTCCAAACGTTCTGAGACCTGCGTCAAAATCTTCCGGTTTTGTATCATTTGTCTGTGTCACAAGACACACCTAGAAGTTGGAAATGATACAGTATTTTTGAGCTAAATGTGTGGGCGAATGTCAACTTTTGGTCGGCCTAAATATGCTACCCTCTATGCTGTGTAAACCTATTTTTGACTATTTTTATAACAACATGTTAACAAGCATTTGGAAAAGCGTTTGCACATTTTTTTAAACAGAAGGGTCTTTTCCGATCAGGACAGAGCGACGCTATTCAGAAAAATACAGTAGTTGAAAAAGGCTATGCTATATCAGAGGCGTCTCGTTCATGTCCACCTCGGATAGACAACCGTTAATCCGAATTACGTGTCACGTCAGCTGTAACGGTCAGTTCCGAGCATCAGTTGCTTTCGGTCGTTGCGGGCCACTTTGAAATTTCTGCTCGACTCTTCAGTTCGTGTGTGTTGGACGCAACGCCAATGGGTGTAAATAGTGTTTATTTTCTTCGCTGTTTGGCGACTGTTCTGAATATTTAACTTTGGTGTCAATCGTTTTGCACATTTTGCTTCACCGTTGAAGCTTCTGGAACATGACATTCCCGGTGAAAAACTGCTTGCTTGTTGTATTTCAAGGAAGCTGCACTTCAGGAAATTTCAAACCGCAGATTTTATAGTGTTTGCCGGTTGAATCGCTTCAAAGCAGCAAGCGTGTTAAAAACAAGAATGAAACTGAATGTAAGAAATACTGTTCTGCTGCCAACGCTGGATGGATGCATGCGATCGAAACGTCACGTTAGCGATTCGTCAAACATTTTTTAACATTGTGTGTATCAGACGCACCAGCAACACATGGCTAGGGTGAATATGTGCGAAGATAACGTTTTTGAAGAGAATGAGCTTTTTTGTTAATTTTGTTGATGACCATTGCCGGTAGGACGAAGCCTGAATTGTGCTTCTCTCAGGGGCGGTTGTTTCTAAGTTCTAAGTGGTTGTTTCTTAAATTCCAAGATTTTTCGCCACACGCCCAACATGGGCGGCCCATGGGTTGGAAGACGTCTGTAATAGCGACAAGTAGGAAATACGATTATGATATTTTGCAAAACGATGAAACTTACCGTCCAATAAACGAAAATGGTTGATTTTTCTGTTGAGAGTTTTATATGCATTGTACAAACGAAAAACAAAATTTTGTAATGGTTACTGACCCAGGAGAAAAACGATCTTTGTTAGGAGTTAAATTCCATAGTTTTCTGATCAATTCTTATGGAGTAAAAGTACTTGGGAAACCTCAAGGATGTAGCTAAAGCGGAGACAAGGTACTAGTGAAAATAGGAATTTCGATTTATTCAAAAAACAAGATTTTGTATGACAAACAAACAAAACACAAGGCAAAAAGCAGGAATAAATGCGAAATCAACAGCCAATTAATTTAAAACAAGCACGGTTGCAAAGTTAACAAGTTCATTAATAAGTGATTACAGTAACATATATTACAGGAACATAAATGTTAAATTATATACACAACAATCATTCACATGACACATATGATGGCGGGCGAGCAATGGGTGAAGAGTTGAGGCATGTACAGATGAGCAAGTGAACCATGCACACAGATGAGAGAAGTAAGCAACAATATAAAAGGGTTATGAGGCGAAGAGCAATGCAATAGACATAACATTTCCAAACAAAAGCAATGGCAAAAGCCATTTTGTCCACAAAATTCATGAAGATGTAATACAATTACCCACGGACCATAGTGGAGTACTACAGTTGTATGCAGGTCCCACCAAGCACATAGCATCACCAAAGGAGGTTGAATAGGCAGAGGTAGAAACATAGTATAAAAAAGTTTAGAAGCAAACAAAACAACTGTAAATGTAGGGTACATGGAAAACAAAATAAGGTTATTTGAGGACTGAAGAGCGGAGTATTTAGTTCTGTAAAAATATTATTCATTCATACTGTCATGACCATGACATATATCTACCTGTTGCACAACTAATATTGGTATCATGACATTGCCACCATTATGCAGGAATCAAACTGAAGTCAATGTCTGTGAGATCCTGGAAGTGAACACCGCTCCGTTTGCCTTGAAAGCCTCGATTGCAGCAAGGGTGCTCCTCAAAAGGGCAGATCTGAGCTTTGTTCTAAGTAGGTCATGACAGATGCATATGTCTCCCTGCGTGTTTCAGCTATTTTTTCAGCCAGTCTTTTGTTGACCTTGGTGGATTCTGGTGCCAGCCCCACTTGTGAAGACAAGAGGATTGAACAAAGACTTCTCAATGTCGGTCACTCTTTGGCTGTGCTTATCCTTCTTTTCCATGTTGTTGGTAGATCTGCTAAAGGGACTTTTCGGAATAAGACTGTGAGGTAGGATGTGTGATCCTTATGTCAAAAAATGTTTTCTCATAGCTATTTCACAGTCCTCTCGCAGAAATATCCAACCTTGCATTGTCAGCAGTGTTGACGTTTCTTTCAAAATCATTTTCATTGATTGGCAGAAGTGTGGGTTCTATCTGAACATCTTTCAAGACCCAAATCCTTTTATTTTATTAACAAACAGCCAATGATGGCAGGGCAAGGCCTGAAGAGGTCATTGGGAACGCAAAGGTTAACATAAATAGGGACGCAGATACACACACATACAGAACAATACAAACAGAAAACATGTGATATGGTGAGGTTATATTGAAAGGGTGGGTGCTTTGACCAACGGCGTACGCAAGGGGGGGGTTTGGGGTTAGCCCCCCCCCTTGAATTTGCTATGTTGCAAAAACTTCATTACTTGTGCAAAGGAGTTTGTGTATGTTTTCGTACATTTTTTGCTTGTTTGATGTCAACTTAACGCAAAACCACAGAATGATTTTGCATGAAAATTTC
>JGI24022J15233_10001577_pt1 | contig 19466 bp, 13 predicted proteins | sample Ectturendosymbi2_FD_15233 | JGI IMG/M metagenome (IMG submission 15233) | reverse complement strand
TGTATGGATCTGGTTGTGCTTTCTCACCTAGATCCAACTGTATTTGGTAAAGGGTGCTATTTATTTAATTGCTAGTTACGATTTTTTTGTAAACAGACCATTGTGTCACGTAATAAACCAACAACAAATGCAATGAGCAGCGTATGTGGTTCCCTGAGTAGATAGCACATACCACAGATCGTATTACTCTGCAGGGCTCCTGACTACATAGGCACACACTGAATTAAACACGCGCACCACTTCTACTTGATTCTATTCGTGTCTAGGGGATTAGCCATGTTTGGCAGATTAACTCCCTCGTATGTACAGTAATCACAGATTAAACTCCCAGTTGCGACTCGGGCACTCGGCAGTTATTGCGGAAGAGTTTAATACAGTTTGACTTACCGAAGTTTTGCTTCATTTAAATGCGCCCTATAATCCGGTGCGCCTTATGTATGAAAAAAAACAGCCAGCATTCAATGTTTGATACTGCGCCTTATAACCCGGTGCGCCTTATGGTCCCGAAAATACGGTAACTTGTAGAAGATGGTATTCCTACAGTGCAGCGTAGTGTGAACAGGTTGACACTGAAAATGTTCAAACCAGCATTTAGATGCTTTTTGCTTAGTTTTTTGCCAGTCGTTTTAAGCAATGTGGAATATGTCCACAGGATCTGATCCTTGATATCTATGACATTAGTATGTAAAAAATCAACCAAGCCTCATTCATATCTTGTGTATTCACTCATGGTTTCATTTTTGATATTATTTTGTTTGAAACCATATTTTTAATTTTTAATTGATTCCATTAAATTTCATTATTTGGTTTGTATTTCTAAATATATTACTTGAGTTCAATGAAGTAATTTTAGGTTGTCAAAAGGATCTGTAAGCACAAGATGCTGGCACAACCAAAAATTGTGTTGGTGATTCACCTAATTGGCTACATTTATTAAAGCATGATTAGCTCTCCGCGGTGTGCATGTGATCAGGTACTATATAGCTGGCAAATTCTGTGTAGCATGTATAAGCTTGGGTATTAGCTAGCATCGTATTTCAGTGCTGGTGAAGCGCAAAGCGTGAGAGAAGATGCCAGATCTGTTCATTTAAAATGTTGTGTTTAGATAAATCCCATGTTTACTTAAAGGATGTACAAATATATTTCATAGAACTTGCGATCTGTAGAGTATGGATTGTAAGTAAAATGACTGAACATATAGGTAAATTGTTGGCTCCTGTTTTTTTTGACAATTTGCAAGATGATGAATTGATTACATTGGCAAAGCGTCTGGAAAAGAAAAAAGTCATTACCAACGGTACTTTTGATTTTTTTACATTTTGTTTGGTAGTTCTTATTTGCTGACAGCTTTCTGTAATGAATGAATACTTATGCCATGTGCTGTGATGTGTATTGTTAGACATGATGTATTTTCTCTTTGAAGATGCTTTTAGTGAAAGGTGTTTCTAGTTGAACAGCATTGGTTTATCTTTGTCTTAGTGTCTAAATCAATACAGTGTTCTTTTACTTGCTCATTGATATTTGTAGTTGAAAATAGCAAATTATTTGCCTCACCGGCAAGATTACATTACAGAATTAGTGAAAAAATTTCATCAGTAGTTAGGCTATAATATACTTAGTTTATTTTATTGGGAAGATTTTTACTTGCCCTTATATTGTTTAATAATGTGTGATATATTATGTAGTTGTGTATTCAAGATCTTTTTTTATATATTGTATAGTTCTGCATTATATATTCAACCTTCAGTATTTAGTTGTTGCATTTGTTTCATTGTTATTGTTTCGTGCATTAAGTAAATTTATATTCAAGTAACTGGCTTTAACACGAGAAGCAGATGATGCTGTACTATTCTAAACAAGCGCTATTTATTTATGTCTAAGAGTAACATGGTGTGGAATTCAATGTGGTCAAGAGATGACTAAATCACAAGTGCATTCAAGAGATGACTAAATCACAAGCTCAATTTTCTTGAGCTTTTGCAGATAATTTTAATTGTCAACACTTTTTGAACCCAATTTTATGACCTTGCAATACACATTACACGTGGAAGAATTTTTAAAGAAACTGCACCTTTTGCGATGCTGCCAACTGGGTAACTTTGATTGAATTTCAATGCATTAGCTTGCACAAACAATGTGCAGTGCTAATGTTGATATAAGCAGAGTTTTCTTGACATTTAGTATCCAAAAAATATGGGAATTTGATACCAGAATTGCCATCAAAATCACTGTTACTCCTTGATTTGGGTTTCTTTGATAATTGCATATTTTTCTAAAACTACCATGTATCAGTTTACATCAAACTACCACATGTTTCATGATGTCTTGCAAATAAATTGTTGCTTTTTAAGACTACGTCTGATGAAACCATCATTAAACAACATCATAAATAATAGTGCATAGTTAGCAGTGTGTCACAAACGGCTTTAGAATTTTTTATGTATTTTGCAAAATGATGAACCAAAGAAAATACAATAAATATAATCAACGTACACAAAAAGTTTTAAGATGGTACTGGGGCAAGCAGAAAAAATAGTCTCAGAAAAAGTCATGTTCTCAAGTTTCCTTGTAATGCCTCACATGTTTTCTATATATTTGAAAAGACCCAACATTCAGCAAAAGAAAATAAACCATCTGTATAAGGTCTTTGAAGTACAATGGAGCTGCACTGAATTACTGGTCCCATTCCAAACAATTTACATTAAGTTTTAAAACGCCTGTCTTTGACCGCATTGGCTCTTCAAATTTGCCAACAGTATCATCCATAATAACAGTCAATGTCATGCTGGTTCAATGTTACACAATGTCAAACTCATCTTCTTTGGGCTCTTGGACTAAGGCAAAATTTTTTTGGCTGCGACTTTCTTTGTACTTATTGTATGAACTTACACAAGGACAGTTAAAAGCTCTGGGCCAGTGGTTCTCAAAGTGAGTGGCATTGCCACCTTGGGGGCAATTTTGAGGGGCAAGCAGGCTAAACAAAGGAGGTGACAAGGGAGCAAAACAACACAAAGGGGGAAAAAACGCTCAACCATTACCTTTAATTGATCATTGAGTTAACTTCAGTAGCTAAAGCAATTTATAGGTTGAATTTTAAGTTGGATCATCTGTGTGCCCAGCTACAGTGTGGATTATTTTCACAAGAACTCTGACGTATTATTAGTGTCATTATACAATTGCTTGTTTCAGCTATTATAATGTAACAGATTGGAAAAATACTACCCTGTGTTTGCTTTATCAGGCTTTGGGGGTGACAACAATGTTTCGAGAATGAAAAGAGGGTGATGGAACAAAAAAGTTTGAGAAACACTGCTTTAGGCTTTCTGTAAGCTTTTAAGGGAACAGCTATCTATGTTCACTTTTTCTGATTTCACGTAAAATTATCCATCATCAGTCCTGAAATTTACAAGCAAAGCTGAAGGTGAATAGTTGAAAGGCTGTAAGTTTCAAGACTAAAATGAATAAATCAGAATATAGGCTCAGAAATCAGAACATTTTAACTAACTAACAGATGCCAAGAACCTAAGCTGTGACAAAAAATCCAGGACAAAAAAAAACTAGAAAATAGGTTTACTCAAATAAATGATTTCACAAGCTGGCTGATGCCAGTAGTCAAGAAATTCCAAACCCCATACTTTTTAAAGCAACTCACTGTAATGACTAAGAATGTAGAAAGGATGCATGAGTGAGTTTACATTTGATATGATAGCAACACATCCTTAGAGTGCACTTTTGATCTTGCGATGGAAGTGAACAATGCTAGCACAGTGGCCAATGAAGAAGGTTGGACCATGTCAAAGAACACAAAAAATAGCNAGAATTATTTCACATGGGGGAGGATCATGTGTTGAATGTTAATTGTGCATTAAATTGGTGATACCGTTTATCTTCACAGATACTCAGAGAATGAAAACTTGGTTGTTCGACGAAACTAAGAGTTGTACTTCATATGGAGGTGGTTCATTTATTGTACCATGGCTTTTTGAGTAGTGCAGCTACAAGGCCATCTTAGCTTTTCATCTTTCCACCCTGAGCTCTGCTTACACATTTTGGGACTGAGGATGCATAATTTTATGTGAAATTGATTTCCTATAAAAATTTTGCTGATCAAATTTTGCTGATCAGCAAAATTCCATCAATGGATTCCTTGCTTCCTCCCTTTTGGAGAGTAGTTACATTTGCAAGGATGTAGAAAGAATGCAATAGGGCTCCTCCTTGCACTTAGCGTCAGTTGTGTAATGTCAGGTGGTGTATTATTATATGATTGGTGACCAACATTTCTTAGAAGTTCTTACCATGTTTATTTCAATGTTAATTTATACTGAAACAAAAATACAGTAGATAATTGACCCTTTAATGCATCATTGGATCAAATTGGATTGAATGAAGGTGATAGTTAAAGTCAGAAAAATCATGTGACAGTCATAAGGCTGCCAACATTATATTATTGTATTGTCATGCTGCAAGCTTTCACTGGTGGGCAATCCCATATCAATAATATGGCAGTCCAAAGCGTTAACTTGCTCTGGTTCAAAAAGACTACCTCACTGGCAAAATTGTATTGATATGGGATGTCTGAGAGAATGAAGCATAGGATTCACATATTTAGATCAATACATATACTTATCAAATAGCCCGCATTTATCGAAATAATCCCGGTTGACAGTGCTGAAGTAAATGGCAACATACCAGATGGCCTACAATCTTGGGAATAACTACAATTTTAGGAAGAACTTTGCATGTCCATTGAGCAAAGTGCTTTGGTGAACATCTCTCAGTTTCTATGCATAACCAAAAAGAAATAGGTACTGCAAGGAACCCAAGAAATTTAAAAATCTCCATCTTTAGCAACATACTCAGTTTTATGTGCAGATGTTGTTTGTAACTTTTATGCAAAAATCTCTATTTCAAAGTTTCTCAGATAAGTCTTTAAAGGTATGTTTCTAGTTTTTAAGTTTTTGAATATGGATGAGTTATTTTTACTGCTTTAGTAATGAGTTTCTTACGAATTACCAAATATCTTTTGAAATTTATATTTAGTCTAGGCGATGGCTTGCAAACATGGGGTGATTGCATCACAAATGTAATCAATTAAGATTACTTGCCACCTGCTGCTTGATTACAATTACGAATAAGCAAAAGCACAATGTATTCAACAATGAATACATTGAAAATAATCACAATTACCACTGCGATTATATTTGTCTTGAAACATATTCAGAAGAAAATCAAACTCATTTGCATGGTTTGATGTAAGTATATTTTCAGACGACAAAGGATATGAATCAATGCAATAAACAAAATTACTATTTTTTAAGGATGAAGCACCAGAAAAAAGAAAGAAAAACATTTATTGTTTACTGAGATGTTCATGCAATCAACAAACCAGTGGCATCGGTGTAACTAGAGGTTTGAGGGGAAAACATAGCTGAAAGAGGCTCACTGACCTCTGTAGGGGACCTATTAGCCAACACTCAGAAAGAAACTTGAGAAAACTTAACTTCACATTTAACTGGCCAAAGGAGACAAGTCGCATAGCCAGCATAGTATTGTGTAACTTTTAATTTGAAATGAAATGAACACTGATGCTAATACAGGTGCGCCTATGTCTACTAGAGGAAAAGTCAATGGTCAACAATTCCTGAGTTTTTTTAAACAGTATCTGCTGAATCACGGTTGACATGCTAGTTATCAGTGTTGTGGAAAGGTACTTTTGACTTGGATTGAAGCACCTTATTCCTCTGAAAAACAGTTAATTTACTGTACTAATTATACACATAGCCAACTCCAGCACATACATTCATAAGTTCATTCTGATTGAATTTGTATAAATAGAATTTGTATAAATAAAATTGAATTTGTATAAATATAACACTTCTTGCAATGTCCCCTATTCTGTGTGTCAATCTGTTTTCAAGAAAAGCTATTTTTGTTGCTATGTCTCACTAGACTCACCAAGTTACAGGAAGGTTAGCAGGAACAAAGCAAGAATCAGCTAGAAATGTTGTGCTTGCCCCTGGACTATTTAGATTTTAGCCACACATATAGGCAAATAACTGCTCCTGAAACATATCATAACAAATGATGATAAAGGAGGAAACAACCATGGGTCATCGCACAGTGATGTAGGGGAAGATTTCCAAGTTTATTCACGGAAGTAATCGTCGATTACAATTAAATTGCCATTGCAATCGATTTTTGTGATTACATTTCATTTTTGGTCAGTTAAATCGATTACAAAAAAACTGTAATCGATTACAATTCGTGATTATGATTACCCCATGTCTGATGACTTGTAGTCTTTAATGATAATCCCAATATGTGAATCAATGCTGTTTAATATTCTTTAACAGGCCGATTCAACCAGTTTTTTCAAGTGCATATGATGACATAAAAACAAACTGTTGTAAACCAAGAATAGGTGCGTCATCTTGTTGAATATTAATGTTTCAGATTTGCAAAAGTAAGATCCTATTTTTTGCTTGCAGGCTGGGGAAATCAGTTCTACATTTGAAAACCGTTTTTGGACATATTAAATAGTACTCAGGAACAACACTATGTTACCAGCTAAAAACTGAAAACTGCTTTTACACTGCTGTACTGCTAAATTCTTTTTTGGATGAATTAAATGTGATAAAATGAATTTGTTGTGTTTTTGAAAAACAAGCATTTTGGTGGTTCTCATCAGTCAAAGCCATTAAAATCACAGATTGCGTAGAGGATCAAGTAGAAATATGCCACTTGCAAGTAATGGAAAATTGCTTTCTTTGTTACATTGGAACTCATACAAAACATTAAAACAAGTATATACATTGACTTAGTTATACATATTTGGCCCAATGATAGTAAAATACTAACAAGGTCACTGCCATTGGATTCAACTCAAAAGTTTCTTTTTGCAACAATGCCATTTAGAATGCTCTACTCCAAAATGACCCAAAAATTTTGGTAAATTGAAGGAAAAGTTGAGAAACTCACTGAAACTAACAAAGCACAGGAATTATATCCAAAGTGGATCAAGTAGAAAGCAGTATTGTAGAATTGTAGATGCTTTCTGGAACTTGCTCATAGGCATATGGTACACTATAAAGATGAAATGAACCAAAGTGCTTTATTGTAACTTATACTTACAGCATTTTCTTGCTCCACCTTTTTGCCAAATCATTCCACAGCACATGCAAAAGTTGTGAGTACAGATGAATAATGAAAAAATATTCTCTATTGAAGCAAATTTGGTGTCTGGCATGGTACAAGTCATCATATCTTGGTTTCTGATATAGACATAGTGCACAAGAAATCCAAACTGCAATGTGTCTGCTAACTAACAAATGTCAAAGCACCCATGTATCCTCTTTAAAAGCATAAGGTCTGCCAGGCCATAGCAACATACTACAGTAAGTGGCATATGATAACTGTGTGCATGTTTGCTTATTTCCTGTGTACTTGTACCTTAAATCTTAGACTAAGTAGGAAATGAATAAATTGAACATGGTAGATGGGCATAATATTGTTATTTTACAACTAGCATGTGGCCACATAGCATAATTTGCAGTGAATAACTTCAATTAAGATCGCTATGAAACTGACATGCAGTAAAAAATATTTTTTAGGTGGCTATCTTCATTTTTATGTATTGCTTTGCTTCCTGCTTTCTTCTAAAGATGAAACTCGTTTTCAATTAAGCACCAAACCATCTAGCTTTGTGCTTGGCAGTGCACAGTATGGTAGAAGCATAAAAAAGAGAAAAAATGCTACTTATATGAATAAAAAATGAGATTCTGACTCCATCTGCAGATGTTGTGGAGAAAGCCAATGCATGTGCTAACAAACAAGAAAAATTGCAAATTATTCTACAAATCCTGAGTGCAGGATCTGAAAAGGGATGGAAAAATGTAGTGGGTACATTGAATTATGCTTTAGGTAAGTACATGCAAGATTAATGTATGGGGATTTAATTTAGTATAATTCTAGTAGCAACTTTGTTATGAGTTTTAACCAAGTAAAAGTATATCATCTATCTGTTTATTTCGAAAAAACGTAGATCAGTTCAAAATATACCTAGTCACATGTGATTGATGTTTTACTTATGATTAGTGGTTAAATGATTCGGTACTTGCTTAAACAACTCTCGGGCAGGCATTGCTTATATCTGTTTTTAACAATAAAGCTATACAATTTTAAGTTCTGTGGTGCAGCAAGCCCTGTAGGTGATTTGGTATTACTGGATTCTGAAATGCATTCCGGTGGGTGTTTCACCAGCAAAGGACTAAATTTATAGTGTCAAAATTATAAATTTATATTTTTACAAGAATTAAGCGTGGTTAAAGATGCACTATTTGATTTTACTTTGTTTACTAATATTTGTTGTTGCAACAGCGAAACAAGCAAGTGACAAGATGTTTTTTCAGATAAAGAGAACTTATCTATGGTTACTGAGGCAGCTATAAATGGCAATTCAAACGTAATGTGGGTTCTGCAATCATGGGAAAAGCTGTCTGAAATGAAAGAAAAAGTTCAACTCACATTAAATTTGATGGATCATAATGAGTAAGTACAAGTCAAAAATGAAATTTTTGTGCTGTTATCTTACATAGCAGTGTGGTCCAACTACAGGCCCGTGGACCGCATGTTGTCCGCCACAGCGTTTTCAGTGGCTCACATAAGCATTCAGGAAAAATCTTCAAATCTGAAATTTGTTGAAAAGCATGTAAGGTTACATTTGTCTCAATGCATTACTTGCTCAGGATAAAGTGCATTTGCACAAGAACAATGAATACTACCTTTTCTGGGTACCATTTTGTTTTAATTCTTTATTTCACGATCAAATTAGAAGGTACTGCCTGCCGCTAACCCTCTGCTGGGGCACCTGATTAGATAACCACTGTATTTTTTCGGTGCCCCGGCGTTAGTTGTCTTGAAGAGTACACCTGGTGCAATGAACTCAGTACCAACAAATAAATCTATTTATCCGCTAAATGCAGCCATCTCAGAGTGGCCCACGAGCCAAATTAATTGTCCATCCCTTCAATAGGTAATTTTAATTAGAACAAGCATAACATCTTTTAATAAAAATGTGTAATAATAATGGTTTTAGGGACTGCAGAGAGCTTCTGGAAATTAGTCAGCAAAATGTGTGAGAATACATTTTCTGTGATTAAGCAATCAAATCTGAAAACAGAAATCGAATGGGAGGTGGAGCACTGCAAGATAGTGTCAGAGAAGCGTTGGCCACAGGCATTCCACTGATGGAGATGTGTAATAAATTGCTATTTGCTATTGTTTCAATGACCCACTCACTTTTATTGACGCACTCACTTGTCTTCCCATTTTCAGTTTTAACTGTTGTGATTTGTTGTTTTATAGACTATATCATTTTATTGGAAGTGGCCTGTGAGTTATCACGTTTTTGCAAAATGGCCCATAGGTCAGAAGTAGTTGGACTACGTTGTTGTATAGAATAATGCTGGTGCTTAGGTGCAGGTTTTTGTTTTTGCTTTAAATTTGTGGAAGAATAGTTTGCATGATTTGGCTGATGGCACTCAATGACAGTGTAAAGCCTCAACTGTGTTTTTCAGTAGCGGTTTTAAGTGCAATGTTTAAATCCCATAAATGCTACTTCAAGTTGTTCAGGAATTTTGGACCAATCTCTAAACCTGTTGATGTGAGTGTTGGACACTCTAACTGCTGAATTATCACAGCCAAAATAAATTATTGTGGAATTGGCTCAATGCAGCATTTGAAATAATTTATAAATTTGTCAGGTTGGAATTTGGGATGAACACTTACTTCTTCATTTCCTTAAGTTCTGTAGTCATTTGGAAGGTATGAAGATACCAAAGAAATAATTATGAACCGTCAGCAGTGTTTTATCTTAAAATATAATTTTAATTTATTTTTGCGAAATTCTTTTTTTCACTTATAAACCAGCCATTGCTAAGTTATCTTGCTCCTAGATGTGCTTGCCCTTAAGCTTAAATCTCAGCTTAAATCTTTGCTTTATAATTCAGAACACTTCCAGATGATGGATGGTTGTTCTGCTTTCTTTGCAATGTTGCCTCTGGCGACCAGGCTTTTTTCTCTCGTGTGATTGGCTTACTGCGAAATGTGACATCTCCTCTTGAGCCCATGTCCACATGTTCAGTGACTGCTTCAACAAGCAGCTCATCCACCACAGTAAGAATATATTTTTGGTACTGCAGCTGGATTCTGTAGATTTTGTTTCTCTGCTGATTGTCATTGCTTAGTTAAAGTAGATGTAGTAATTTTCTGGTTGTTTTTGTGGAGAGCTTACTTACATGGTGAAACAAGCTGAAAAGGAAAAAACAAAACTATTTAAGATACACACTCAACTAAGCCGATTGGCAGAGCAGTGCACTCTAGATCGACGAAACACATTCTGCAGTAAAGTAGTATAGAAACTTTGCGTCATATTTAAGACGAGAGGTTGCAACACTACTGTATTTAGAAAAATTATATCACAAATTTTTAAATTTAAACTTCATTAAACAGCTCTTGTTCATCAGCAAACGCATCGGTTTCTTACTTGCCATCTGCAGATTCTAGGGTCTTTAGTGTTCGCTCTGTCACTCTCCGTCTATTCTCTGCTTTTATCCATTTCAATCACAAATCTTATGAGAAGTCTCACGCGCGCCCTCATCATTAAGCTGCTCGGGACCCAGTCTCGTCGCCATGGGGTTTGGTAGGCTAAGCCCCCTAAACAAAACTTTAACACCCCAAAATGAAATAGGAAACACTATAAATCAGTGGAGTTTTTGTCAATTTGCAGAATGTCAACCCCCCTGGCCAAACGTAAAGTCCCTCTATTGAAGACTTTCTAGCGACAGTTCTGTCTGGACCTTTCATTCAAACATTTGTCAGATTATTCAGAGTTACATCAAGCACTGGTTTCATTGCTTGGTTTTAACACGGCACAGAGTTAAAAATCCTCACTCTGGCCAGCCTGTGGCAAGTGGAATGGACAGCGCAATGCAGCAATATCGGTTGTCTCGTCGACCATACTAGCCCAGCATGGGCTCTGCTTGACATCAGAAACAATGCGATCACTCAAATGTTCCGAGATAAAATTTTTACTGCCACAGAAATGGTATGGTGGAGGTCGCAAAGCCGATCGTTATGGCTAATGCTGTCCACCAATGTTTGCAAGGAAGCTATTTTTCGATTCGCTATCTCTTCTTTCGAAACCCAGTTAATCAGATGTATGCGCTCTGCTACCATATTAACTTTATCTGAAATGCGATCCTGATGAATAGCCTGAAATAGTGAAATGCGTTGAGTTTTTTTCAGGCTATTGGGTTTTTGGTGTTGATCAGAGCTGATATGATCACCAAGGCGGTTTGGGCGTGGAGGCTTGGCAGGGTCGGTAATGTACTATAAATATCACCAGGGTTGTGGAGGCGGAGTCGTAAGGAGTTGGAGGTTTTCTGTAACTTTCTGTAAGAAAAATCTGTAACTTTTGCATCTCTAATTCGGATTATTTGAAACTCGTATAAAATATTATGTGCTTGAGATGGTTGGTTCTTCCCCTTCAACTAATATATGCCAACATGTTGAAAAAAAAATTAACCAAATTTTACATGTCAACTTGAGACCACATTTCGAAACCCAGGCAGCGATAATCTTCACTAAACGTTTTCCCCCAAATGACCTCAAACGCATCACTCCATTCCGAAACCTGTCGCAGCAATATAACACAGCCTACGCTAAATGGAGAACAGCATAGTACCGTACAACGCCATTTGCTGCATTAGTTCGTTTTTTTTCTGATAACCTTTGTTTTGCTGTGAAAAAAAAAACTGTTTTTAGTAAACCTTTGATTTGCTAAAGTCTTAATGAATGTACTGTATCGCGAAAACCTGGTGTTAAATAGAATTAGAAATTTAACCTTGTTGTAACAGATCTGTGTAACTGTCATAAATCCTATCCTCAGTTAAACTGCTATTTTGTGTTACGCAAAAACTATGATGACTGACTTATGTTAACGATTAATTTGTCTCAACAGGTTTCAAGTGAAGACTTGGATGTGACGCGAATCAAAGCCTGTGTTCTTCCTCTGGCACCGCTGTTCGCCGACTGCATCGGAAAGGAACAGGCAATTACTTTCATTGAATTACTCCAGGAACGAAATTACCTTACTCAAAGTAAGGGTTGAAGCAATGAATGCATAGCAGACCAACCATTTTCTTCTTGTTATGCATAGATTCTAAAATCAATTCTTCGCAAGTGTGCTGCTAGATGTTACATGCAATCGTGTTTTGAGGCAATAAGCGGACAAGGCACGTTGAAGCAGTTTTTGAATGCCATGGTTCAAGGTAGAAACGAATATCGAGGCACGTTGCTCAAGTGTCCCGAACGAATAGTGTATACATAGGTTGTTGCTTTCACTGGCGCCGTTGCGCTGTATGAGCTTTCGTTTTCGGTATTTCGATTTTGTGTGAAATTTGCTTATGTATTTTTCGTGTTAACTTTGTTTGAAGTAAGAACGTTTACTTTTGAAAGACATTCTGTTTCCAGAACATTTTTTTAATTTCTCGTCTCCAGTTGCTCATGCAAGGTCAAAATTATCGTGTTACAGTTGTTGGCTCAAGCCTTTTTGCTGGCTGTGCTCAGCTCACGCGTGTTTGAAACCGGCAATCAACAACTTCCGCACGTTCTGGGACCCGTGATTTCCACAGCCCTTTGACAATGCCCACGAATTCAATATAGGAACACCAGATAATGTGACGTTCATTCTTGTTTGCATATTCGATGTTAAGTGGACAAATCAGCAAGTGGTTATCCAATCATCGACATTGCTTTCCGTAGCACTAGAGATACTTTGCGCTGGAAAACAAAACGAGTTGAAATTTCAACTTCGTTCGTTTAAACCGGAGCTTTCCAACCGGTGGGCCGCAAAGTTCTTCCAGGAGGGTTGCGAATCATTTAAAAATGTTACAATTTTCCGATATTTAACACAAACGTTTGTTGAAAATTAGCCAATTTTCTATTGATCAGATCGGGAAATCGGAATTAGAAATCCGCCCATTGCTAATATTATGTTTCTTTATCATTGTTGTTTCACCAAAATACCTCACAGTGGGCTCATAAAAATTCTTAGTGAAAGCAGGTCGCAAGTTGAAATATGTTGGGAAGCACTGCTTTCACCTAGCAAGCAACTGCTGTTAAAATCGCCATGTTAGCGTTAATTAATGAGTTAATGTAAGCTTAGCATTAATTAATGAGCTAATGTAAGCTTCTACTGGGCATGCCTCACTAATGCTATTTCTAGGGAATTTCTGTGTAACAAAGGCATCTGGGATCAGTGTGATGCAAGTTGATCTCTGCTTAGTTACGAGTGATTACTTTAGGTTTTGGTGGGTGTAATAATTAACAAGCTTGCATTAAGACTCAACTTACGCTTTATTGAACAGTAGCCTGAAACAATATAGGTTTATCAGAAACGACACAAGGAAATAGTGAAATATATTAAACTGATTAGTAGATTCATTTTGAACCATGACTGTTGAAATAATTTTGAAACAACATGCTACAATCACAATTTCACGAAACGTGAGTGCGTTCGATAACGCTAGACTCGACCCAAATGTCTAAACTTGGGGTGTACACACTTTTCTTAAGAGGGCAAACTTTAATCATGTGAAGGCACTCATAGGACAGCAGTCCCTTCCGACATTTTTAAGGTTATAGCATAGTCCAAAGTTTTTGCTAAACGTTCAAGCGGAAACACTGCTTTGCAACGGCTTTCATGCTCATAATCGCTCTCAACTCTACAAAACACAACGGGAAACGTCTTAAGTAGCGAAAAACCGTCGTCGTTCCGACACAGAAGCGTAATCCAGGTTTTCGAGGGCCGTATGCAACAAAATCTCGAAACAAACCCTCGGGCCATGTGAAATGTGCTCGCGAGCCACACTTTGGGACACATTTGGTCTTTTGTACTTTGGGTGTATTCCACAAAGGCGAATTACGTTCACACGTTAATCAATCAGGCGCTCGTCTTTCACATGTTGAACGTCGAAGTTGTTGCGTGTTGAGGACCCCGCACCACCAACACATGACCAAAAGACTCTTTTTTCCTTGGCAGAGCCGTCCATCTTTTCTGCTTCATTGATGTAGGCAGCATGGACGTCTGCAGGGGCCGAAACGGGCATTTCCCCCTGGAAACTAGGTCTAAGAACAAAAAATTTATAGAAAACCTGAAGTCAGCAATTCAACTTCGATTGGTTGATTTAATATTTGGAATGACAATTTATTTGCCGACATGACACTCACACTGCACAAACTCAGATTCACTGTTCAGGTGTCATGCAGTGGTGAGTTAGTTTGAGCTTACAGTTAACTCATGTCTGTTCCTTTGCCTGCAGAAGCAGGTTGCGAAACTTGCGAGCGGATTGTTGTACTGTTGGTCTTTATTCTTTATTACGTAACAATATGATGGGAACGAATCTTTGCAGTGTTCACTTCAAGTTACGGTAGTAGGCGTTTTGCCGCATGTGACTTTTTAACGTATCTTTTATGTTATGTTGAGGATAGCAATAGGGCCCCAACACTGTTGAACGCTGGCATCTTTGGCAGGTAATGCAGTGAGGCAGTGATTGCTGATAGTGCTAAGTTTTATACTGTGTGAAAAGAAGTGTGAGTGTAAAAGAAACATTGCTGGGCTAACGAAGTGCAATTTTTGTGACTGTTGCCGCAACATGGGGTATTTTCGTTATGGTGTAGAAAGGGTGAAGCNTTTTGTGAACGTCCATTCGCACTGCATCGTCAGCAACCGACATGGATAAGCAAAATGTGGACGTTGCCACCCCATGGAAAAAAATTCTGCGGACACCACGATAGGCAGTGTTTATTGATGATCATAAACTCGCCAGAAAAGGGGCTTGTAGGCTTCTTCCCTCGATCTTGGTTCTAGGTTTTATTATTGTATTTACTGATTGGAGCAATGTTCCTCAAAGATGCCGTTACATCGTGGCAATTTGGAAGTCTCACATGGGCGCACGAAGGGGTTGTATGTACAAGCTAAGCTTAGTTGGCGAACTGCTCCTACTTGCTAACTTTAACATGTCGTTTGAGGAGTACAGTTCTTAGATTGCATAACCATGTAGGGCCTGAAAAGCGTATTATAGAACGGCGAACAAACGTTTGTATTGCGTTAGTTGAAGAACACAGTGCAAAGCATCAGGTGACACGGTTTCCCACTGCGCCAAAAGAAGCTTGCGCCACTTTAACGGTGATAATACAGCGGAACAAGCGAGACCATTGTACTTCTGACTCTGGGCGATGGCACAAGGATTATCTAATTGGTAATCATATGTGGATGTGTAACTACCAGAAATTTCAAATTCATTAAAAAATGCAGTAAAGTCACTTAGCATAAATAACGCCCCTTTGTCTGAATGAATCCGAGGAATGAAAAGAATTGCAACAAACACCAAACAGCTTTTCTTCGTGTATTTGCACTGGGGAAAACGAAGGGAAATGGAGAATACTCATCACTTGTTATCAAAATATATTTACTTTTTGACGAAGAGCAACAGTTCCTAAAGATCTAATCTTAAAACGCTTGGTGGTTTGTGTTGCTTCATCAAGGGCACAACAGACGGTTTGCAAAATTGGGGCTTCAGTTTAGAGCCGGGGAGGCACGCCTCTCCAGGGGGTGTTAACAAATTTCCAAGGGGCGCAAGCCCTTACCCGCTCTACAACATGGAAAGTTGTGATTAACAAATTCAGCAATAAAAACGTTTGCTTTTACAACTTATTCAAGGTCAGGGGGTTTAAAATACAGGACAATTGCTTAAGGGAGGCGTGGTAGAGAAAACGTTAAGGACCACTGGTTTAGAGCATACGCGACACGTCGCCGCCGTGTTGCGAACATCCTCAATAAAGTAAGACAAGTTTTTGCTTTAAACATTTCGCGTGAACGTCATACAACGTTTGCTCCGTGAGGCTAGAGTAATATATTTGTGACAAAGTGTCCGAAACGACATTAAACTTTTTCTGCACGATGAACAATGTCAAAACAAGTTCAAGGCGTCATCTAATAATTTTGTTGTTTTCAGTTTTCCGCGGTTGTAACCGTCATATACATGTATCGTAATGGTTGTTGATAGGTAATCAGAGTGCACTTTTGGCCAATAAAGAGCTGATTCCATTTGCGCAGTTTCCACGACGGCGGCAGCGTCTCTCGTCACACTGGGTTGATCCTTTTCGGATTTAGCGAGGGTTTTTCAAAAGAAAGCTACAGGTTACCCATTGTGATTCAGTGAGAGGGACTTGGCAACATAGAATGCAACGGTTTCTACCACAAACAGTGCAGTCTCATGATTAACTCCAAGTGCAACGTCGGCAAACTCACTTTTCAATATTTCAAAAACTTTCAGAGCCTGGCCACGCCTTGAAAAAAAGCATGTTTTAGGTTGAGCTGAATTTCAGAAGCAAATTGTATATTATCAATAAGGTTATCGTGTACCTGGTAGATATTACCACACAATCTATGCATTTGCTTTGATATATCTACGTTGGAATTCTGACGTTGTTGATGCGATTTCCTTCAGTTTTCTCGAAGTGAAACGTTTTTGCATGTCTTTATGCCAAGCCTCAATCGTTATTGTAATGCGTTTTAAGAAACATGTTTATTTTAAAACTTTTTCTTTGTGGTTTACGTGTTCTTGGAATGAAATTGGACAATGCATAACTTTTCTATTACTCAAACACTTCCCCGTAAAGATGAAATAACTTACTTTCTTTGTTGAAAGTTTGAAATTGAAACTTAAATCAAAAATTAATCTCACGAAAATTGCAAATCCAAAGCAAAACGAAGATACACTAATTAATACCACAACAGAAAAGGTAAACCTAGGCAACTGTTTATTTCGCAGAACAAGCAAGAGAGCTTCTAAAACTAGATTTCTCTGATGTTGAAGCTTTCAAACACCTTATTGAAAACGTTGGAGCAAATTCCAGAACTTCTTGGAAGAAAGATCTCGCAGACTGTTTACAGGAATCGTCAGGTTTGTGACGTATCACAACGTTACACGCTTTTCTTTTTTGTTGTTGTAATCTGTTCCATTTAAAGAGTTGTTTTCATTCAAAAAGTTTGATAGTATTGTTCGAATTTTATTTAAGTTTTAGTTTTATTCTGGTTTTGTTCTGGTAATTACTTCGGTTTTATTCTGCTGACCTGAATTCCAATATTGCGAAGTTTCAAGTTTGCTTCAGTATAAAATGACACCGCTAAAGATTAGTCTCCATGTTCTTGCATAAACTATACTGTATACATGTTTTTTGGAAACTGCATGACATTCTATTTTACGACAGTGATTGAATTGCTTTCCATTTCGCAACACTACATAGCATTATGTTAAATCACACTATTGTATAATTTGCAGCTCCATTCGAACTAGTTTTTGTTTCGCAAAAACATCTTGATGAAGATGAAGGAGTGGGATGGCTTGTTACGAATTGGGATGTGTTGAAGCACCGCGAGAAGATTGTGAAAAAGTCCGCTAAAGAAACGTTGAATGTGGATTTAACGCAGTAATTATTTAAATTTTTGTGGTAACTGGTAAAACACCCTTTACGGCACATTGCCGATCTGCTTTCATTTTTGTTAACACAGAGTATTCTAGGATTGAGGACGTAGGAGTTTCAACCCTTTTTAAATATATATATTTTTATGACCGGCAATAACAGCTTTCATTAAAGCGATGACAAAAACTTTATTGTGCTCAAGAGTGCATTTATACCTTCAATATAATTATTCTGGAACACTGTGTCAAACAAATATAATGGTTGCTATTTCTAGGTAGTTGTTTTGATGATACACAATTTTCTGGTTATTGCTGTGGTTTAAAATCAACCGTAAATCATTCAGCCGTGATTTAAGGATGATCATCTGCTCGATGCGGAATCGTCAAGAAATTTGCTACCACTGCACGTTGTGCTGTGCAGTGCACATTGTTGTGCAACCATATCGAACACTTTTTAAAGCCATCCAGAGTCGTTGGTAATCGATCAAAATCTTAATTGAAGTGCGCCCTGGTAATACTGTTGCCTTCAGAAAACTGACGCTGTAGATTCGAAGCTTTGCCGGAGTTCAGCTACAAACAATTTTTCGATATATGTTGAAGTTCAGTGAAGCTGAAGTTGAGGAGGGAACTGCGTCGCGTATAAGGGACGTTAAAACATTTTGCACATCATTGCTAGCGCTGGGTAAATTCAACATTTGTGTTCGCTATTAAGGTGCGAATAAATAGGCAAATGGTCGTACGGAATGTGTTTGCACTGGAAAATGCGCCTGCCCGTCTGCAGCATATGTTGACAAACTGCAGTGTTTTACGTGTCGTTGGTTCTAGTTTTTCGTGGTAAACACAGTTTTTTTAACCAGTATTCTGAAGTAAGCTGTTGGTAGAACTGATAGGCTTCCATATATGGCCGGGGCGAAGCAAAAATCTAGTTCAATCCGTTCAGTTTTTTTTACTGGTAATCTTGAACTATTGTAGCAGGCACAGCTATGCTGTACCAGGTCTTGTTCAGCGTTGTTTAAAGTCCAAACTAAGACCCGTGCTTGCGTTCATGACAACCGCTCAAGAGTTTGCATTGGACTGCGCAATCGGTGTGGATCGCACCGCATTGATGCGAAGCAACCCGTACAAATGTGTATGCAAAGAAAACTGAAGAAACTTACCCACGGTTTTGCGCTTGAAAAAAGTACCGTGCGTGAACGCACCTTCAACACAACTTAAATTCGATTAGCAATGTTTGTGCCTCGCCGTCACTTTTCGACTGTGACTGCGTATTGCTGACTGGTCATTCACGGCTGGGAATTACTATTAAGTTATACGTCCGGTACTTAACAACATGTGCGCTGTTGTTTTCGTCACGTGCTGATGAAAGCAAAAGCGAAATCTCGTCGCTGATGAAGTGCAGCTATCGCCGATCAAAGGTCAAGCGGAAAAGAGAAAGCAAAGCCATAGTACAGTGCATAAACGTCAACATGCTCCGTGGTACAAAGCATACGTCAATATACTCCATGGTGTTGTGTTATTACACCTGTTGTCATCATCATTTATCTCTTTCTCGCTTGTTCAAGATAGTGACCTCGACTTTTGGCAACGCTTTTGGCAACGTTTAGCAGTTTGAATTTTTTGAGTCTTGTCTTTTTTCAATTTGTAAGGTTATCTCCATAATAGTCAATTTGTAAGGTTACCTCCATAATACTCCAGAATAGTCACTCTAGGCGTGCGTATTTTATTAGTACTGCTCTGATGGTGAGCTTGATCGTCTGACCATTGATCGTCTGACCGTCGAGCTGAACGGACGTGCGCTCATGGAGCGCTGAACTACACTGTAGTTCTGGAGTTCAACACGTTTCAGAGTCAGTTGACATTATTGTTTTATACTGCTTGTCTATTTAGCTACTTTAGCTGTTCTTGAGCAGTTTGTTTAGT
>JGI24022J15233_10001574_pt1 | contig 19472 bp, 8 predicted proteins | sample Ectturendosymbi2_FD_15233 | JGI IMG/M metagenome (IMG submission 15233) | reverse complement strand
ATCAGTAAAGATTTTATCAAACTTTCAGAATGTCAAGTCCCCTTGCGAAAATTTAAGCCCCCTATTCAAGACTTTCTGGCGACGGTTCTGATTTTTAACTCAACATCTTTTCACGCGATGGTTTAGTTGCATTCGATTCTTACCAGTCTGAAAAAGTAAGAAACTTTAAAATGTACAATACAGGGTGGGCCAAAAGTAGACGTGCTCTTGATTGCTTTTTTATATTGATGGCTGAAATTTTGCGAGGGTATTGACAAATACTGGATCGTTCCGGTAAGAAAATTATTCTACTTTCACCACTGGCTATAAAATGTATAAATGAATTATCTCACGGGATAGGTTTTGAAACCCAAACGAGTTTTATTTCATAAGAGGCAGAAAAGTTTATTACCGCGGTTTCCTATTTTCCATCTCTCGTTTACAACTGGAAATCAGCTGCTGCCCTGAAATGAATGCATTTAAACCTAGTGACAAATTTGCCTGAAAAATTTGCCTGAAATGCCAAAATTTGTCTGAAATGCTTGCAGCAAAAATGCGTAAATTTGTGGTGGCATTTCAAAATTTTTTACCTACGAATAAATAAGTTTGGAGATTTCTTTGCCACAAAAAGAAATTTTGTTTCATATTAATTTTACTTCTGCAACACGATTTGCCGAATTCAGGTGTGTAGGCATGCAGGTACAATTTACGTTTGTTTGCTGGAACCAGGATTTGAGCCAGAGATGAGCGGACTGTCATATTACGATCCAGATCCAGACTTGAATACTTAAAACTCAGTCCAAGTCCAACCATAGCCCACAATGTTTATGAAATGTGAAGTTCAAGTCCAAATATAATGCACAAAATTAACAAAACACAGATTTTTAACAATAAAAATGTCGCAATTATTTTCCTTTAACGCAGTCTAAATACGGTCCTGATCCTAAACTTTTGAAACGATTTACAGTCCGTATCCAATTCCAACAAAATTCGTGATAGTCCGGATCCAATCCAAGTCCAGTTCTCATCTCTGACTTGACCAGCTTATAGGGCCACAATGGTTTTGCGCGTGTACGCGACCATGAGGCAACGTATACCAACACTTGCATGCTTCCTCAAAGCAATGATAAACGCCCCGTAAATATTTAAGCTGATAGATTTTGTAAAAGGTGCCCACCTTTTTGTAACGCATCGCTTCTACTCATTTTGCTGCAATCTACGGTCGGTCAGGTCACAGCCAAAGTTGATACGAGCGCCGAATTATCGATGACAGCCTTGGGCAATAATTCTTACACGAGATCAGCAAGCAACAGTTACGTAAAAGAAAATTTGTTAGAGACACGTCTTTTTGTTCTTCAGGAGTACTAAGTAGAATGTGATGTTTTCTTAGTCACTTTAATAGGCAATCAGTCCTCACAGAGGTCGAGCACGTTCTTCATGATGATGTTTGTCGTATTTTTGCTTCGGACAGACCCAGCTTCCAAGAAAGCGAATCCTGCTTGCATGACTGTGCAAAAACAAAAACTTCGTTTCTTTTTCATAAAGCATTGAATGGAAATTAAGTTTTATTTTTCTGGCCTAATGCTTTTATGCGTTACCGCAACATTTTATCGTTAAAAAAGACGAAAAGAATAATGCCATAAAATTTCAACTGTTGTTTAAACAAAATTCATGTATAGATCATGGCAACAACAAAATATCTATATATCTATATATCTATACAGCATGCTGCGCAATAAAAAAACGTGCTACCCACTATTACTGCTCTGGGTCCTTCTCTAAAGCGCTGCAGCCCTAATTATAGAGGTTTTAATGTTAAAATAGAACATCGTAAAAGATTATACACTTAGGTCTAACAACAGAACCATGAAAGACATACTGTACATTTCGTGGTAGAAATTAAAGAGTTTTGAAAAACTTACATAAAACGAAGATCCCACATGTTATCAAGAAGAACTGATCAGCGTTGCTTTTCAATGCCTCAAATTCTTCCTTCATTGTCATATTGGCCATCTTAAATCTCTAACAGGCTATAAGCTGCTTGGTTGATATTTTTTCACCTAAAACAAATCAAAAGTTTAGGAAAGGTTGAAGCGACTAACCCATCAAAAATGCAAACGTTTTTTTACTACACGCAGAACAAATTTTATTTCTTGTGATTGCAAGCTTGTGGCCAACTCTGGATCTGTATATTTGCAGCTCATTGTTGTCCGTAAACACATTTGTTTGTTGATAGACATAGACCCCATTGTCGGTTCCACAAAAATGTTTGAAATCACATTTAATGAAATTTGGTCTATTTTACATTTTCGTGCACTTAAAACATACTACTTTTTTAAATATTTTGTGAAACTTTGTGAAATTTTACGTGTTATTTAGCTGCCAACACATTTTAATGACTGAACAATAAAGATCGCTAGAAAATTGCGAGGTGTTACTCTTCGAACCACTTGCTCAAAACGTGAAATCGCATTTCAGATTGTATAAATTATTGAGTTTATTGCACAAACGCCAACAAATATATTTACAAAGATTGTTGCCATATGGTATCTTAAAGCCTGATTTCTAAAAAAACTTAATGCATTCAACATGGTTATATCATGAGGCACTCCAGCTGGTTCACAAAAGATTGTTTTAATGTACAAGGCAATTTTTCTAAAAAGAAACACTGCCAGTTTTTACCAAATCATTTCTTTTTTGTTTGATTTTTCACAACCTATATACGCCGTTGTTCATTCCACGTGCAATTAACTTTCTGTTGTTGCAGCAAAGGATGTTAAACAGATGTTTAAGGAAAGTGATCATTTCCTAATTTTGATACAAATATTAAGTTAGTTAGGTCTGTAGTGCGTAGGATCGCATTAAAATTGCAAAAGTAATGAATTATAACGATCCGTACGTTTTCAGTAATATTGATCTGTTGATAAACTTAAAATGCATTTGGCTACAACAAACATTTTTCAACTTTTTAACCCCAAAATAACCAGTTCGATGCGAGCATATTTGCTATCTCTCTGACACAAAATATCAAAAACTTTCGTTCAATTTGTCTTGTCTAGCAGCATCAGCGCTTAGCAGAAATCTCGTTCAATCTTTCAGGAATTTATGATTGCTTTGTGCAAACAGTTTCTAAGAAAATTTGCTATCTAACCAGGAAGGTAGTGGGGCGGGAACGTGTCCCCACACTTTTTCCATGCTTTCGTTTATAAGATAATGAAGGTGAGTAAATACTGATTTAAAAATGAGTTTGAAGTTATGTTGAAAATGGCTACTTTTTGGGTGCGTTCCCACACTTCTTTTTTTGACACTACCAGTGTTTTTTCAACGGTCTCTCAAATTTTTCCAACAAAAATGCAATATCCTAGAACCTCGCTTTGCAACCATCGCCAAAATACACTAAACGACCTTTGCTCTACGACCATCTCGGTATTTAGATAATTTAGATAAAGTAGTTGCGGTCTCTCAAAATCTCTTAGCGGTCATCAAAGTCAAACCTTAAAAAATCCTGGGCACTACGCCTCTGTATCTAACTTGTGTATTATAACAATATTTCGAGCGACTTAAACCTACGGCTGTCTTGTCACTGATGGTGCTGACACCACAGCGGATGAAAATTAAAAAAAGCGATTAACTGTTTCTAATAATAAAACGCATTTTTTCACCTGTTTACAAAATACAGAAAAATAATTAATTTGCATCAAAACGTATTCCGTGTTTAGACATTTCTCTAAACTCAGCTTACAATTTAATGCTGAAGAAAGGAATCAAATTTGCCAAGCAAAAGTTTTATATCAGTTCCGTTACACATTTTGGATTTGGGTTATGCAACAAGAAGTGCTGGTACTTTTGCTCGGAAATCTGGTAATCTTTACAACAGGGTCTTGCTTGTGAGCCTTTGCGACGGATGTTCCTATCAAGTAAACACAGATTGCTGCCGAAGATATTTTCAACAGAATCCAGCAGGTTGACAAAAGTTGAACGTGACTTTTGACATTTTGGAAAACGGTCTGTCCTTCCAATAAAAACCACGAACATGTCGCAAAGAGCTAAGAAAAGATCTGGGGATTTCGGGCAATAAGAAGGTACAGTGAAAAGAATCAGTCCTTTACTTCTCATGTGATCTGATTTTTCACCGGTCCAAAACTTTAATATTCATTTTGCTGCAATTTGATTGGCCAACAAGTTTTGATGAAACAAAACCTGAAAAATGTAGGGAAGCTACGAAACTTGCATCTTCCTTACAAAAAAATGTTCAACAAAATTGGATGTTCTCTTTAGTAAAATCAGCCTATAAAGAATTACTGAAAAACAACTAAGACTCTCGTAGCAACTGTTCAGCGCGAAGCGGCTTTTACCTTAAGCTCCTTTCAGAGCAAACTAAGGCGTCTCTTTCTATAACTCTTCCTCAAGTCACTTCCAAGATGATCGCGAGCTTTCGGTCACGTATCACCCGACCCGCCGCTAATGCGCGATACAAGGCATGGCTTATTTGGCGGAGCAGTTAATTACCAAAAGAGCAGCTGAACTTTTTCTTGCGCCAATGTAGGATAGCCCTGGGCTAAGATGTTGAGCTAAGCAAATTCCGGAAAAAGTTTCAAGTGGCTTCTCAAAGGAGGTTTTACTGCGTTATTAAGAAACGCATCTTTTCCGCTGGTGATTAGACCAAAGTAATCCAAAGCGAATTGTGTCTGAATGGAGATGACGAAACAATCAGTTGTTTCACGTAACAATCTAATGCGAATCTTAATGTGAAAGCGCTTGACGAAGCAATCCTCATTGGTGAGAAAACCGCATGTAGGTATCCGTGCAAGATGAAAAGTAGAAATAACAACAAATAAATTAAAATATTAAGGAACATTCTGGCCAAGAATAGTCCTAGCGCAATGCTTCTTTAAAGCAATTTAGTTGGGTTACCATATCTGAAGAGGCAAAATTCCTGACAGTCTCAATGGCTACTTTTCGCCACAACAAAGAAGCGATATAAGGCATTTTTCAGTATGTTCTTACAACTACCAACCAATGCAATACAACATTATTACCACAGAAGAAAAATATCATGGAACATTTACACAATAGATTACAAGCGATAAAATACAAAAGGCACTTTTTTACTCCAAATTCTCGTACATATTTTTCATAAGATCTAATGATTAGATCCTCGGAAACTGTCAAAATTCCGGACATTGGAGCATTTCTAAGATTTATTTCCGGACATAAATTTTAACACCGAAATTCCTAACATGCCCGGGAAATCCCGTACGTATGGCAACCCTAAATTTGGTCAATCTAAGTCACATCTATGCAGCTGGATATTTTAACACATCCGAAAACTGGCTTTTGTCTAACTTTATATACAGGAAAAAACACACAAAAGACGATGGGTAGCACTTTAATTATGATCGCTCGTACTGCTTAAAAGAAAATAATAAAATCCTTCGTCAAAGAAATCTCATAAGTTAAAGCATAAATGCACCTCTCCAGACCATATTTTTCACTTAATATGGTGGTTTCCTGGTAGTGGTTGTTCGTTAAAATGCTTGTGTACGAGCATTTTAAGTGGGGTTGAGCCGTTGGAGGGTTCAAGATGTTGCGTTGGAGTTTCGCTACGGATTGAATGCTGAATCATAGATAACCCCAAACGCTACGAACCGAGAGGTCAACCTCGTCGTTGTAAGAGCACTGGTCTTGTCTCTTGACTAAGCCGTGGCATGTAGAGGTCTGGTGACGCCCAGGGCGACTGCTTGATTATATGCTCCCCTACCAAATTCTAGTATTGAACAGTGGCGTATGGTGTTCATTGGTACTACATATACGCTATTTGTGACGTCACAATCTGACGTCATGTTCAAGTTTCCAAACCTACGTTTTGGCGAAGTTTGTTGACACAACATGCATATTATTCTTCACGCACTCTCCTAACTCGTTGCTGTACAGTGTACTATGTGTCACTGCATTGAACACACATTATCAACGCTCGAAGTCAGGAGACCGGAGCAAAGACAGCACTCAGCGCTAGGACAGAGCAGTTCACAACTGCAGAAATATCCGGCAACGCGTTAAAACAGGAGAGTAGAACACACGCAGTGCTACGTCAGCTCAGTTCACACCTGCAAATGTACATGCGCATTAAAACAGTGCAGTAAAACACACTCAACGCTACGACAGGGCAGTTCGCAACTGCAAAAACAAGCTGCGCGAATGTCTTGTCGAATAGCAGTCGAGCAGAGAAGGTATGCAGCTGAAATGGTTGACACTCAGGATTGTCAGCTTGAAACTTGCTAAGCTACACAAGAATTGAGAATTGAGAATGCGCATGAAGTAAGCAAGAAAACTTTTTTTTATTTTGTGGTTGTTATATGCGCAATTACTGGAGGCAGAACAGACAGGGAAGTCGGAGCAGCAGCAGCGGCAGGGGGTCAGTAAAAGAGTTGAGGGCAATGGAAACTTATAAAAAAATAAATTCGTTACCAATTATGTTTGTTTCTGCTCATCAACAATGTTGACCTAAATAATAATAACAGATCTTCTGGAAAACCACCTTGTGTGAGTGCGAGAATAATTTTATGAGTGCGAGAATAATTGCAATACATTTGTTTTTAGTTGATCTTGAGCAACCATGATATTGTCTATAACACTGTTATGAAAAGCCATCTCCACCCCGTTGTCCACCTTTGGAAAGGGCAGGTGGAGAATGACCCCGCCATGACCCCGTTCTCCGGCGTCCCTGAGAACAGACACGGGCTTGTGTGAGCCGTTATGATCAATCCGCCTGACCTGCCAATGACGAAGCTCAGAATGGTAGACATACTGCAAGCACAGGTGTACGGCTCTATGTGCCTACACCCAAGGTTGCCACATCAAAAAAACAGGAAACAGGTGATGCATCAAATAGTCAGCTAAATCAAGCAAGTCGAAACAGCACAGTCTTGAAATTTGGCTCAGAAAATCAATTAGGCGTCCATAATTATCTTTCAATCCTTCTCTGTTAATTTCCATTGATCGCACGATCTGGAAAAAGTCACGTCACTATCAGTTTGATTGGGTGTGCACCGCACACATAGAGTACAGGTACCTGGTATTGAAGAATGTGAGAATATTGGCATTTGAATAAACAAAAACTAGTGTTGACAAAAAAACAAGTTTCGAAAAATTAAGTCCATGCAGAATGTGTCAACAGACTTACAATAGAGAAAATAATCTAATTACAGCATTTTAATTTTTGTAATTTCACTCTTTGGATGCCCCCCTGTCTTGGTGGATGCTCGGGGTCGTCGCCCCGTTCACCCCCCCTCTGCACGCCACTGCGACTAAGAGACCTGATATTTTAAGTTCCCAAGCCGAAGAAAAGCTGTTGTAAGGCTCTCACCACATTGAGATCCTTTACAGATTTGTAGATGCAGTAGCACAAAAGTTTATTTGCAAGAGGCTTCGCTCGAGTGTAGCAGATCGACATCAGCGTCGTAACAGAAAGCACGCGGTCCACCGCATCAGTTCGAAAAGAACAACTGCGTGAAACGAGGCCGCAGAACGCACTGCGCACGCAGCTCACAGCGAATCAGGAATGTGTCAGACTTTTTCATTGAACGGAGCTCCCTGTTTGGCGAAACACCAGCTTAACAAGAAACGCGCAACTTGCCCAGACAAACACAAAATCGTAAAGCGATTACAACATCCATTTTACTTGGCAACACTCTGTAAAACATGTCTATTTATGTTTCGTAGGATGGCAACTTTTTTTTAAACGCTACCACTGATGAATAGTTGTTTCATTCATTCATTTTCAGAACGGCTTGTCATTGAGGAGGGTCGCGGGGAACGTAGCCCGAGAAGGACTCGAAATACCTTACAGTTTTCAGCAACCTCTGATCGTTGCGCTGGCTCCACACCAAAACGGGACTAAATAAAGTCGGAGATGCAATCACACCACCTGGCCCTTGTGGATAAAGTAAGCAGTTTTTGTCTATACGCTTCGTATAGATTATGACGAGGATTGGTGACAGCTCATACCCTTGTTAGAGTTCAACATCCACAGTGAACGGCTGTGATTATGTGCATTGGAAGGGAGGCAGGGGGTGGCCTGGCCCCCTGGATTTTTAAATTTGATATTTTCCTAATGACGTTTTCGCAGAAAAATGTTTTTCTCTTAGTTTCGAGTTGGTAAAATAAACTTTTACCACTTCTGACTCCCCTGGAAAAATTCCTTTGGCCAAACCCTGGAAAAAATCTTTCTGGCGCCCGTGGTTGTGATTTGACACACACCGCTAACACGGACACAACACACGGCTAACACGGACACAAACTTCTGAGCGGGAATACAATGACTTGGCGACCAGTACCAGGTGGCCGTCAACACAGTACTCCCACAACACTATCGATAGCTTTTCACGAGGAACCCGGTGACTCGGTCATATGCTTTCTCGAGGTCGACAAAACATGTGTACATGTCGCTGGCATACTTCCAAGATTCTCGAAAATTTGCTGGAGAGTGAAATGTTGATCTGACGAAAACCACACTGGGAATCATCCAGATTTGGCAATTACTTCGGGGTATCTTTTTCAAGGTACTCGTTATACACTTCTGCAAGGATCTATACAGAGATATGCCCCAGTAGTTGGTACATTCACTCCTGTCTTCGCTTTTGTGTGTGAGTTTGATCACACAGTTTGCCAATCTTTCGGTACCTTCCAGGGCACCAGGCCACCGGACACACGCAAGTTAGTCCAAGAACTCTTTGATTCAAGGCTTTGAATATTTCATTGCAGCCTGCAAGCTTTCGGTATTTTGACAACTAGGACGACTTCGGCTGTAGTGATGGTATTTTTATTCCCCAAATGTACCTACCATGGGTTCAGGGGTGCGAGGGTGACTGAAGTCAAAAGATCTTTGCAGTACTCTCGCCATTTGCCAAGGAATGCTCTCTTCATTGCTGCTGGGTAAAATGCAGTGATCCCTTCGAGAACATTTTACAGCGATTGAGCAATTGTTTGTTTTAGTGAGCATGGATCTTGTGAGGCTGAGTTAGCCGAGTTCTGAATCACCCGAGTTCAGAATTACAAATGTTGGGAGTTATTAGAATAACGTAGAGCTACGATGCTTTCATCGACAAAAAAGGACAATTGACGGTTGTCATTTACTTTACTACACTATCTACGCTTAAAACGTCAAATGAAAACTGTTGATGGTTTGTAGCATTGCAATAAGACCTCTAGTGTCGACGATGTTTCAGTCGAAATGCACAACAAAATTCTCATTTACTTATCCCATTGATCCCATGAATGTTTTGCAGTTTCTTTAAGTTTTCTAAATATTGTAGAATCACTTTAATCTGCTTGCATGAAATATGTTTCAATTGTACTTGTACACCAGCTTTAATAAACTAAAAAATGACTCAACTAGAAAGTTTCTCTTGCATTTGGGGCATTGTGGCTATATCAAGCAAAAATACCCCCACATTAGCGTAACAGCCATAAGGCTGAACGTAAAGCGCAATCTTCAACCATAGGCGTAGCCTGGTGGGCTAAGGGGTCATGCCCCCCAAACTTCTAGCATATCTTGTTATTTTGTGGTTTGAGAGGCAGTGTTCCAAACAATATACTATTGCTCGCTTAAAATCAACGTATTGGGCCCCCAAAAATTTTTGGGCTGGCTACGCCACTGTCTTTAACAATTCGCCGAAGCATTCAATGGTATTGCATTTGTTCACGAACGCACATAAGTATAGGTATTGGTCAAGCGGTTTAGTTTCACCAGTAGCAAGGTTTATCCCAGGCAGATACTCCTCACACGATTCAATGATTCCCTATTCGGTTGTTTGCAACAAAAATATCTATTCAAAACATTTACGTGCAGCAAATAAAGTGGTCCATTAAGCCATCTCAGAGCATCACTAGTTTCCTCCACGAATTCTGGCTACAATGCTCTTGAGTTTGGGGTGTATACCAGTCAAACACAGGGGGCGGTCTAGTAACTTCAACCTCAACGTGCAGACTCTTCCTTCTAGAAGAATCCATTCGTCAAAATAGTTGTAAGAAACTAAATGAAAAAGAAAAAACGGTACTTTCTTTTGAATCTGCTTCGCCACGCAACTTTATAAGACAGGAAATTAGCTTGGCCAGACGTTGGAAATACGAGCAAAGTATAGTTGAACGAGCAATTAGCAGTTTATAAATCAAACAGATGTCGGAAACGTCTTCGAACCGAGATCGAATTCGGCGCAAGTCAGATAATATAAACAATATCTGACCCAACTTTGACACAGGCGCGTAGCCAGGGGCGAAATGGGGAAATTGCATCTCCAAATTTCAAAAAGTTGCATCAAAAATTGTCATGTTGATCAAGCCTTTGATATATAAGGCAAAGAATACTTCAGAGCAAATCAACGAAACTGCTTAAGAAATCTATCCTACTTCAGCTTTTAGTCCAACCTGATCAAAGCAGTTTAATTCACCAAGTGCCCATGATAAATCAAACATTGTGTGTAATGTAAGTGTTAGGGAATTCACACCATTGGTGATGAAAAATTTAAACTTGTTGCTAACCGTTTGTAATCAACAACGGCAAGAAAAACAAGGCGTAACGCTTTCGGCAGCTGCTTCTGGTGCACCAGCTTGCTGTATCCCACGTAATGGTGATGTAAGCTTCATTTCAATGCTATAGCAAAAATTTTTCTGTGGTAACACTAGCGTGCTAAAAGTATGACTATGGTGAACAAGCGAATTCTGTGTCTCCATCTCAATGCGGCGTAGCTTTGTTTACTGTACAGTACTGTATATTATTAACTATACCAGTTTCATCTCCTTGGTGTGGAAGACCTTTGTGTGCTCAAAACTGGTGAAATAGTGTTTGAGGTTTACAGTGGTCTAACTTCGTTTGAATATTTTATTTATTTTATTTGTTATGACAGAAAAGATTCTTACATCATAAGGCACGAATCGGATGACGCATTCTGAAATCGTAACTCACGATTAAGGCGTTGATACATTCCGAGTAGCTCTTTTTGTTTCTATGCAGGTATTTCATTTGCGCATTTTACCTTTGATGTTCAGTTGATTCTTTTATGCGTTACATTTTTCTTGAAGTATTTTTACTCTTTTCAAGCTGCCTGGTAGTAATTCAGTTAGTTTTCGATTTGAAGTACATTTTGTAAGAAATGAACGACGCTAGACCAGGCCCGTAACCAGGGGGCGCAGGGCGGCGAAGCCCCCTTTGAAAAATTTTCGCCCCCCCTTGGAAAATGTGTTGGGCATAGTATAAAAATTTTGGACACAGTTCAAAAAATTTGGGCCCCTCTCAGGAAACTCTTCGCCCCTCCTGGTGACCCAAGCTGGTTACGGGCCTGCGCTAGACTGACTTTCTGAATGCAGCTGAAGACTCTTGTAGTTGTTTATGAAAAAAACCAAGCGTAAGAGGAGAGGTCTTAATCAAATTTGTTTTACAAATTCTGACGTTGGTTTAAACTTGCAACGCTGCTTTAAAACGAGTGTTCAAAATTTTTCTGTGTGTTGCGCAGATAAAAGCAACCTAAAATAATCTCAAAGTAATGTTAATAATAGAAATAGCAAGATGCTGTGCCGATTTTTTCTCTTGTTTTAATAAAACAATCAAAAGTTTGCTGAAACCTAACAAGCTTCTCCAATTTTCTTTGCTAACACAACGCCCTTTCCCAGTGGCCTAGCCAGCCCAAAATTTTTGGCGGTGGCCAAATGCTTTAAAACAGCATCTTGTTTGGGACACCCCACACCGCCTCACAGAGCATAAAACGACAAGGTATGCTAGAAATTTTGGGGAGGCATGACCCCCTTGGCCCGCCGATCGACTACGCCTATGCCCTTGCCTGCAGGCGAATAATTTTTTCATATCCGGTAACACTTGCCTGGTTGTGAACGGAAGCTAATATTCGTTTACGTGTTAACACTACACCACCAAGTAAATTTCTTAACAATGGGTTCGTAACGTTAAGGTCGATTGTGGTGCTTGTTCTCAATGAGTTCACTTTTTACCAATGATTGTGATGATTTGGGATTCATTTGGAAAAAATACGTTGAAGTTATTGGGGGGGGTTTGTGAAGTTTAGTTCTTGAAATGCAAGATCAAGACTCATTATGCTAGTGGGTACGTCAAGTTGGAGTGTTCGAAACATTCTGCAGCAAACGTGTTACGTTGCTGTTCAAGCCCAATTAAAGACTTCTGCAGAGCTTTGCTAAAAGATTTCGCATGCAACAAACCTTTCAACATTATGTTTAAGTTTTTCTGTATGGATACGTCGTTCAAGCCTTAAGCTTAAGCGAGGTGAGAACAGATTTGCCGTGAAATAGTGTACACAATATATCTGAAGATTTTTAGATCTCGGTAAGGACTAATTTTTCATAAAGCTGTTCAGACTAGGATTAGCAAACAAACGGAGGAAGTGATCTACATTTATCAAATTTGTACTTTTCTTGAAAATGCAGACGTGCGATGAATTCGGAGAAACATGATCCACCGTGGAGAAATGTACGCTGTTGACGTCATACTTGAAACCGACATGCTTTCTAAAACCGCACATGTTTCCAATAATAGGCACACATCAGATATCAATACCGAAACGTAGTCTTTAGTTCATGCAAACTGGATAAAACAGAGATACAAAACAAGTTTGCTACTATCGGTTTTTTAAACTGTAGATCACAGTTTACGTTCTTGTGACGTAACAGTGAAGATAACCAAATTTCGTTTCACTTTCCCTTGCACATGACTTTTGTATTTTTCTTTGTTGCAATGCATCAGTTTTTTGTAACGCTTCCAGTCTTCCATATAAACAAAACCAAGCTTTGATGGGTTTGCAAAAGCTTGACCACAATGTTTGTCAGAGCACGAAGAGTCACACATTTTCGTTCCCAAGTTTAGACCTTGTTCTCTTCCACCTCAGCGATTTCATTTTCTCCATACGGTTGAAGCGATGATGTTTTCTTTCTGTTTGCCAGATCTTCGACTTCGAAATATACATCCTGTTGGTCGGCACCCTGATGTCTTTCTTCCTCTGCCCAAAACATAATTTAAAACCATTAACCCCTTTTAGCAACGATAGAGTAAACGGCTACTTGAATAAACTGATCTCTATCTATGAATCTACAATACTTTTTGCGCTAAGTTGTTTCAGGCAACCAGTCCGGTGTCAAGCAAAATTTCTGACCTCGTCAGCGATTTTGTGTGACAAACCAAGCGAAATTTCTGGCCTATTCTTGCATGTCAGTTATTTTGCTTCTCAAAGCAAAGGAATAAACTTTGGCGATGAAGTTTTTGATGTTTGTTTGGAAATAAAAACTTTTGGTAAGACGTCAGATAGTACACAATAAGCCACCGTTTGTGAATGTCTAACCACTGAAAAATGTTTGAGTAAGTCTTAGGCGTCAGTTAGTTTTTTTTTTTTACCCTTGCCCTGAAGTCTTATCCTACACCCAAACCCAAATCATCAGTTCTCAGCAGTCAGCATACTTGTTGTCTCAGTGAACAGCCTCCGCTTACGAAATGCATGACCTGGAATATCACTCTGTGCATGCGCAGATGGCGTGAAGTCAGCGTTTTCGCAAGTCAGAAAATCCGCTTGACACCGGAAAATAAGCAATCCAAATGTATAAAGATTCAAAACAGGTGCTTGTGATCAGTGATTTGACCGAGTCATATTTGTTGAGTCACGAGTCGAGTGATCTAATTTGTTTTCGAGTCGAGACACAAGAACTGTCGAGTCACTTTGGGTCACTAGATTGCAAGCTCGAGTCAGTGTTGAGTCAAATAAAATTAAACTTTTTCCTATGTTTTTTTAGCTGCAAAGTGGTGCCAAATGTTGTTTCAGCACTCAGCACTTTTGTTACCAGGCTACTTAGATCTAAGCATTTGGTGAAAGAAGCTTTTCCTAGCTTCAATTTCACTTTTTTCTTTCACTCTCAGTCAATACCACAGTCTAACCTAACCCTATTGCAACAAATATACCTCCTTGTCCTTTACTAACTCCAACAAAGACCCAAAGTAAAGGCATGAAGTCGACTGCCACGATCACGATATGTAGCCAAATACTGCACTAAAACACGATACTGTAATATATCCAATACTGGAATGTACCCAATATCTTTTGATAAAAAATAATGTGGTTTCGTTTTAACATCACTGTTGGAAACCCTCTACATAAAGCAGGCGAATAAATAAGAGAAATGGACATTATCATTGGATTACCTATGTTCACTCAACCATACCTATAGCATAGGATTATTGCCCGAATTTTTTCAAACTTGCCCGACATTTTTTGGAGGTCACACAAAACACGCAAAAAGGTGTTGATGCTTTTTTGAGAAAAAAGTCAAATTTAGACGTATTTCGACAGTCAGTTTCATTCAGACCGAATGTGTCAAAACGTCTGTGCCCGAATTTTTAGAGATTTTGCCCGGATTTTCGACAAATTTAAATTTTTGGGGTGCTCATACACCCCCGCCTCCTACACCACTGACCTATAGAAACAGTGTAGAGATCTACTATGTGCAAACAGAATTGCCATCATTGTTGATAATTTTGTTGGTTAATTTGAATTAACCGAATCAGTGTGTACATAAAACATTTTGCCAATTTTACAGAAAGGTCGCACTGCGGTTGAGTGAACATGGTATGGTGACGCAGGGGCTCAACCAGCTCTTCATTTCAGGGGGTTTGCAATTTTCATGAAATTTCAATCACTTTTCAGTTTTAATCAAGATGCAGACCGAACGATCAGGACAGAGTAAAAATTAGTACCCCAATGCAAACACCTGGTTCCGTACTCAACTAGTCAGTCATGGCTTTAGTGTGGCAGATGTATGGGCTACTAGTAAACCTGCCTAACTTTTTGTTTTGTTTTAGCAAATTCATCAAATCCATTATCTAGATTTTTTAAGCTTCAGTTGAATATATTTGCTGTGAGATAATTTCTGCAGACGATACCGCGAGTGGTGAGACTGGTATGAATGTTAAGATATATTTAATAACTGATATTATCAGCTGTAATCGTAGATACGAGACTTCGTCTGCCAACCAAAACACTCTTGAAAGGAATGCAGGCAGGAATGCAATTTGAAATTTATTACGAATGGTTGGGCCAGGCTCGCCACCAGATGTGGGTGGACCTCGCCACTTTGGCCAGGACTACCTAAACAACACCTAATAACTTCGAGGCCCTTGTGAAATTTGAACTTCCCTTGCAACGTTAGAGCTTAGCTGTGAAACCCAGCAACGGTTACAGGCACTGAACATTTTAAATGCAAAAATTCTGAAATAGTAGCCTACAGTAACCCTAGCCAAACGTACAGGCTGTGCGGTACAGCTAGCACCGTGTGAACATAGTATGCTGTTTCTGTTGCCAGGCACAGTCTACTGACTGCAAACTTTTCTCCACTGGTGTGATAACAATGCAGTATTTATTGTTGAGAGTGTATGTAAACTCTCTTCCTCAGAAGATAGGCAGAAAATAAAACCAAAGCGTATATACACACTGCATTTCTGAAAATTTTCAGAGTGGTGCACGAAAAATGATAGAAAAATGCCTTACAAATAACAACATTTTAAACTATCTCCCAAGTTTTGACAATTCCAACGTATCTGTGTTAAATACGAATCATTTACGAAATTTTCAATCAGATGGCTTGTCTCAAGATAAATCTTGTAAGTATAAAATTAATTAGAAGGATAGAGAACAATGCAAATAAGACTTTACTTAAAAATGATTAGAATGCAAACTTTCATCTTTATTCTTTGAAAGTTTCTGCAAATGTAAAAACTACAATGCAATGTTTTAAAATTTCCGGGGGGGAATGCCCCAATTGCCCCCTTGGTTGCGCGCCTGTGATGACGTCATCGAAACGCAAACAATAATACATTATAAAGCAGTATTATATATTATATTTGTGTGATATGCACAATAACAATGCATATCACACAAAGTTTGCCCCCAAGTTTTCTAGCAAACTCGGTCCCTGATCCAATGTATTCTGCGCTGCTGGCCCCTCAGTAAAAGGAAGGTCTCAGCTCTTCCACAGTTTCGGATGGAACTCCCTATCCTGAAAAATTGGCATAACATCACTGGCAGACACAGTTCCAACAGAAAGTTTGCGCCAATATTAATCATGCGTAAGATCCTAGTTGCACTCTGCAATTGTCTTTGCTTTTTCTTTGTGCTTTCTGTAGTTTTCCTATGTTTGTTGTATTTTTTGAAAGCTCGACGTGACACGACAAAATTGCTCCAGTCAGCTACCGCCTGCCGTAAGACTTTCGTTGAATAAATAAATGAATAAAAATGCATAGTGATCGCATACCCTCTTCAGTATGTCAGTTATCGTTGAGACAGTACAGTATGCTGCAGTAATTGATTTACACCACGGAACCTCCAAAAATATAACTTTAAAGATTAACAAAAGATCATCCAAATATTTGTGTACAAGGTTTTCTTCAGTAGCAAATTTCACCGTTATGCTCACGTAGACATTTTGTTTAAAACAACATGCTTATCTCAACAACAGAACATTGGCTGATCAAACATTGAAAAGTGTCAAACATTGAAAAGCGCAATTGATAAAACCATTGAGATAATCACTGCAACTTACCAGAAGATCTCTGTTGGCAGTCTTCAACAAATACGTTGTCTTCATAACTTCCTACTGGATAGGCTGGTTCGCCATGTCTGATTTTATCCATTCCAGCAATTTCTACTTCCTCACTGACTCGGAGCAGCCCGATCAACTTCATAGTTCCGAATAAAATGGTGCAAGTGCAGCCGGTCCAAGCAATGATAGTTACTGCTCCAAGCAGATTCCATCCAAAGTTCTGTGCGTGAAAACTTGCAGCTGATGTAACTAGCAATTGAACTGGTGGATAACACATTGGTACTAATTATAAGCTACTGTAAATAACCTTCAGCAAACGTTTGTAAGCCGCGTCACATTGAATTGCATGGAATTGTTTTTCATTGGCTTCTAATAGTATCAGACAAAACTACTGTACATAATTATGTAAATATTCGAAATCGCATTACTGGAAATCCTTGCACTTTCGAATTTTTTTGCCATGTTTTGCATCTACTATGTTGACCATACCTCACACTGAAAGATTTGATTTACTACTGACATACCCACAGTCGCGACAAACTTGCCAGTGCAGGTTCTACGCATTTTATCTTGTTTTTACAGCACAATATTGCAGTAAGACATTTTAGAATTTATCACTTTGCTGCGCTTATAGAAGCTGCTGCATCTGAAAGAAATACCACACTCTGAAAAAAAGACTGAACGTCCAACTTCACAACCAAGTTTGTTGATCGGTTTCATCTTCTCTACCAACATACTCGGAAAGCTTCAGGATGACCTCCGTAGATGATGCCTCTGACCTGAGGGGAGAGCCCTTTAACAGCAAGAATTGGTCCCAAAATAATTCCTGTAAGGCCTCCCCCGAGGTGAACTGCAAAGAACAACTATTTGTGATGGACATAATACTGTATTCACAGCAGAAAATGAAACGATTGCAATTGCCTCCTTTTCACTTGTTGATTAATGTTCCACAGATTATTTTCCAACCACTCACTCCAAAACTTATCATTCGTTTGCCTTTTAAATACATTTTTCAGATTTATAATGGTTAGCAAAAGCTGTTTCATTTAAAATAAAAATATTTTCATTGCTTCTCCTATACAATCACTTTGGAACACCTCGATCAGAGAAATTCGTCTCGAGTGTTAAAACTTACTAGGTATATCCGCCCAGTCTATATTGCTACTGAGCCACACGAAAAGGAATGAATTTAATATAAAGTGACAACGTTTGCACGTTAAAAATTTGGAAAAAAATGGAAACTTATTTGACAAACGATATTCCTTGGATATTCCGCGCATCTCTTTATCTACAGTAAGCGTCACGGCTATAACACTTCAGAGCTAAGCAATGGGTGAAAACTCTATCCCATGAACATGCCTTGTGTACCTGTCGCAGGCATTTAAATTTAAAAAATAATTGCAGAATAATTTCAAGGATTTTTACATTGAATTCCATAAAACCAACAGGAGACTCCTCGAAAACTGAAACCATTTTATGCGTATTCAACTTGTTGTCTTTTCTGGAAATTTGTTCTTACCTGTTTGTCAACTGTCGCCGACTGAATACTTCTGATTAGATACAAGCACACTGGAAACGACAACGACTAACAATATTGCCAAAGCCAAAAGGAAAACACACCAAGAGCAATTCATGGGTGTTTAGAAAGAAAACATGCAAAGAACAGTGACGACTGTAGCCAAGGTCAAGACTACAAAACTTATGTTTTCGGATTAAAATTAAGTCTATTTTACGGCAATCGAGTATCGACAACATGACATTTCTAAGCTGCAAATATAAACTTGCGCACCGTGAAAATATCAGATAGGTTTTCTCTATTTCTTCGAAATTTAACAAAGTATGGTCTCACTTGTATCAACTATTCAAACCAAGGCCAAGACTTGTAATTTTTTCTGGTCAATTTTAGAAGGTTAAGATTAAAAGAACACTTGTCCAAAAATTAAGACCGAGCTTTCTTAAAGCTTCGTTTAGGCACGAGTGTTAACGCATTGCAACATCCCCAGTTGTTCACTTTTTACCACTTTGAAAGTCTTCGCACAGCGTACGTTGTTTGAAAGATTGTGTTGATTAAAAAAGTGAAAATTATTTTATTTGAAGCAAACTTTGTATGAGCTGTTTTCGTTATTTTTGACGCCGTAGGTTGAGGCAACTTGTTACTATGATAAAATGTGTGACGTGGCACGAAGGATTTTATTGGTAACCACAAAAAATTATCTTTGCATTTGTTGTGGTTAAAAATAACCCCAACATGTTAACATTGACCTTTCCTAGTTATGATGTAACAGGTTGGTCTTAGGTTTTCGGGCCTTAGGGCATTACAAACCATTCAGGGAACCGCATGCCATGCCTTAATGATACATTGTGCAGTGTATAGTGTATGGAGCTGGATGACTAAGACCTGCTTTGAGAGGGGAAAAGACTTGCCAAAGGAGGTGGATACCTCTGAAAGACAGGGCAGATAGTCTGCCGGAAGCTAGGAAGGTGATGATTAGTCAATCCACAGTGAGTAAGTTAGTACAGGCGACGTTTGACTACACTGGTTGAACTTCAATGGAAGGAAACAAGCCTGGTAATGCTGGGCCAAAGCTAAGTAAACTGTATATAGTTGATAGTAGGTAGTGAATAAATGGAACGACTAGGTAATGTAATTAGGGTGTGAATAAGAACCGTCTGAAGTGTGTAGTGTTCACCAAAAATAGTTAATGGTTTTGATGCATTCGGGAAACACCTCTGGCCAACAATGAGGCATTTGCATNTTGGCCTGGCGCAGTTTAAAATAATATGAGTAANCGCGGTGATGTCTACCACTGACAAGGGAGAGCCTTGTTTTGCCTTNGTGCAAATCAATGGAACCTGCGTTACGTAGTCAAGCCAAGTTGATGTGACAGTAA
>JGI24022J15233_10001572_pt1 | contig 19475 bp, 16 predicted proteins | sample Ectturendosymbi2_FD_15233 | JGI IMG/M metagenome (IMG submission 15233) | reverse complement strand
TTCCAGTAAAAACTTCAACGAAATACTACCACCTAACGGTTGGCGCCTAGGGCCAGGCTAAGTGGGCCAAGGTGGCCTAAAAGTCCTCCACTTATGACGTCACTCACAAAAAACCTGCAACCCCCAAGCAAAAAATTTTTTTTCAAGTACAGACTAGAAGACTTGCCGCATCTTTTGAGACTTACCAGACCGGAGAAATTCCCGCGCAAAGCCACGTGCGTTTAGGCATTTTTTTTTCTGAAAATCCCAGAATCCTAGCGGACGCCAAAGAGTTAATAGATGAAAATAATGTCAAAAGTTTCATTCTAAGAGTTCCACTTGCATAACAACCCAAAAGTATAATTGAGATTAAACAGAAATCAAAATGCACAAAGGTAAATTGGCAAAAAGGTACCAAGTTTTACCTGAATTAACACAAAAAAAATGGCTAGCAAAACTAGGTGTCATGTACTTGTAAAGCAAATGTTTCGTATTTGGATGAAAACAATGCTGCATTGTGGGTTTGGTTAAACTCAGGTGCATCAGGTGACTTACGAACCAATATATTCAGCACAAGCACAAAGCCGAAAAGTGTAAGAATCACATAAAAATATCTTTTAGATTTGTTGGTCACCATTGTCGGAACATTGTAAAAAGTGAGGATAAATGTGTATGTTATCTTTAATTCCTAATTAAGTTCCTACATTTTGAGCCATAGGGCAATATATAGGCAGGTAAATACTTGTCCAATATTGTTATTGAAATCCTGTTTACTATTGGTTGAAGACAGTCTTTTGCAAAACTAACCATCCTAAAACTAGTCTCCACAATCATACTGCTTTCTGTCTTCGGCAAAAGCTTCGCAGAGATTTGCCTGAAAATGTAACTTTCTAACGTTATATACAGTACCATTGTTAAATTTTACACTGTCTGTTTCTGAATACATGATGACCAACATTACTGCCAAGCTGGTTACATTTCTGCATGAAACAAATCATGGCTGCACTGTGGTCTCTCACATGTGCAACTGGAAAACTCTCACTGTTTCATGAAAATAACCTTTCTAACAGTATATCACACAGGGTAATATGTCATAAAGAAGCAGTTAACCATCTTTCGCAATCTCTAGAAACTTGAAAAATGCTAAAAATCATGTTATCGAAGCTAAAATTTTGTAAACTAACAGAATCAGTGATACCACACCAGATTCTGTTTCAACATCAACTTGGCTATGTGTAACATCTAATATGAAAAGCTCTTCACACAAAACATGACAAATGTCACATTGATTTTGAAACCTTTCCATATACAAAACCTAAAGAGAAAAAAGTGAGGACATGACATGTTGTATCCCACCGTCTGAAAAAGTGGGGGGACACGTCCCTCGTGTCACCCACTAAATTGTGCCCATGATTGGATCACACCACCAGGATGCTTAGCAACATGTGCACATTTGTATGTAAACAATAACAAAACGATTTTCTGTGCAATTTTGCATATGAAAAGTGATCTGTGTAGACATTGCTGCTGTGGAAGTTTCATAGCTTATTTGCTTATTTAGTCAAGTATAGGTTGGTTCCAAGATGGTTAAACAGTTGAAACAACTACAATAGAAGCAAAATTACTTTCGGACTGAGCTTAAGTTTCTACAGTAAAAGCTTAATATTTTCAAATATGTCATTGTTTACAGTGCATTAATTGAATTGGTATTTTATACCATTGCAACATTAGTTGTTGAAGTTTAAAAATAGAGCAACAAGCGTTCATATAGGTCTGGTGGAAAATACCTTCTGCTGACAGCAGTTCACCAAAAGTTCCAATGGATAGACGAATTGTTGGTTGGACATCAAATGATGAGTGGTTGAAAATTTACGAACTGTTGTTTTATGGTGATACTTTTAAGCGCTTCACTGCTCTGAATGTCATTAATGTTTGGAGATCAAGATTTGGCAGTCGTATTCCTGTAGCTATAGAAGCAACATCAAGATTAGTTGAAGCTTGGCTTGAAAAAGACAATGTATCACTGGATGGAAAACGACAGATTTTGTCAGCTGCTATCACACAGTTTGTTGGCTTAATGACTGAGCGTGGCTTAAAAGGAAACACAAAAAAGCCAATCCATGAAATTGGTGAAGATTTAGGAATTCCGGAATGGCTCATAAATCTGAGGCATGAAATGGCACATGGTCCTCTTCCTTCATTGCTTATGCTTGAGAAAGCTGTGCTTTTTGCTTTGGATTGGCTTAAGGATAATCACTGGGATAAACATTTGAAAAAAATGTCTGATCTGTGTAGCAACATGACTCCTGTTGATAGTGACATTAGCATATTGTCACTATTATATGACATTGTTTCTGTGTTAAGCAAAAAATCAGAAAAGGCTAAAACCAAAAAGGTATGTGTGCAAAAGTTGTCTGCACAAATTGAAGCTTTCCTAAAATCTGATGAAAATGCTGAAAGGTTCTGTGTTTTGTTAGTAGAACACAATTTTTTGGAGTATTACCCAGGATTTGCAGATCTGACATCTGATGTACATCTTAACAATTATTCCAAGTATTTTGAACATTGGCAATTCTTGTTTGAATTAATAGTACAGTATCGCCGACTCCCCATTTTTTTGCATCTTGTTGTAAGTCAACTTGGTGCAATGGTAAAAAAGCGTCACAATCAGACTAGTGTTCTTGAGGCATGGTGTTCAAAGATTTTGCAAGCGTTGGTAAAGGAGTATGGAAATGATTATGATGCTTCGAAAGATGGCTCTCAGGGTGTTTGGAATAGAATTATTAAATTTTTAGTTTTGAATTCTAAAACACGTGAAATTGCTTCAATATTTAACCAGCTATCTGTGGAATTACCTGGTGTATTTGCTAATAATCATAAGCTATTGAAACTATTTGAAATTGTATCTGAGACAAATGTTCAGTGTGATAAGTCATTCGATTGCAACTATCACAGTGTTGTTACAGTAAATGATCTATTGTCAAAAAAATCCATGAGTGATTTATGTGAAACTTCTGCACATGACCTGGGTNTCTGGAAAGTTGAACAAGACATGTCCTTAAGCGAATATCCCATTGGTTTGCTGCCTGGCCAAACAAAACAATTTTTACTGAAATGCTTAATTTCTCATACTAATTTTCAGAAGACTAGTGGTATTCCAAACACTGAAATTAATGTTATTGATTGTTCCTCTGTGCCACACTTGGCATTACAACAGCAAGTATCTACTGAACAATTGGAATGTAGTGGTAATGATGCTTTGTATGACAAAGCCAACAGTGAATCAGTAAATGAAAAATTGCTAAAAATACTTCAGAAGATTTGCCAATGAGTCAGGCATTTAAATCTTCTGTGATGGGTGTAATTGATGTTTTATTGCACATTGTTTCAGCTTTTTTAAAGTAGGTGTTTCATGCAACACTGAGTGTAACAGTTATTACCAAGCTGTGCTTACTGCATTCTGCCCAAGAATCAGTGGCATGCATAATGGCTGGAATTGTCAACAAAGTTTTGACCATAAGTCAATTTAGTCCTCAGTTGCTCAAATCAAAAGCTGCAGCAACTTCCTTTTTCATCACCAGGTAAGGTGTCCACAGTCTCCTACCACATTGTCTGATGATTTTTTGGTATGCAAAGGTTTAATTATCTGGTAATTTAGACTCTTGCTTTTTTAATTAAGATCACGTACCTATATTACTTTTTGCAAAATTTTGATGGTGATTTGGTTGTATTAATTTTTAAAGAAGTCTGTGAAATGCAATGATATATTGCAGTGGTTCCTTGCCTAGTTATACCAAATCCTGTAGGTTTTATTCATGCATTGATTGAAATCTTCATAACTGGAAAAAATGGTTTCATCAAATCATAGATTTACATTTTATTAGTGCACAAAATTAGCCACACATTAGACCTCTTTTGAACTCCTAAGGCTGACTACCAAGCTCAAGGGTTTTGATCGAACCCAAGTAAAAATTACTGTTATATTGAGTAATTGATTTATTAATCGCTTTTTGTGTAAGAATATTCTGCACCATCCCTGTGCTACATTAGACCAAATTACAGTTACATGTCTCTTAACTGATTGTAATTAAAATATAGGTATTCTAATCACATTGATACTTTTAATACTTGCATGTTCTTCACAACCATACAACATTAGTATTTAACTTAAACTCAGCATTTCTGTGTGGCAACAGTAAAAGAAGTTATTTAAAGTTGTATGGTGAAATATTTGAAGTGTCTTGAATGTCTAACCATGTGGGAAATCTTAATAACATTTTTACCTCCACAACCTTTTAATTCCAAACATGTTTACTAGAAGAGAGGTTTGAACTGATACATATTGATTTATACAGTACAATGTTGAAAGGTAAGGGGTATACTCTAGTACAGCTATGTCCAACCCAAATGGCTTACTGAGCCAAAAAGTATGTCAACATTATCTTGACCATGGCTGCACATTCAACGACATATTATTGAGGGCCACACATTGATTGATGTACTTTGATCTTGAACTAAATTAGCTTAAATTAATATACTGAAAGTGTTCGAATTCTAACTGCAATGGTAACAGACGTGATAAAGTGGTGCTGAGGACCACCTACATCAAAATTGTAAATTTCAAGATCATCAAAACAAAGACAGGTTGTCAGTATGTAGGATACTTTTACTACAGCAAAAACATTAACGAGTTGGACATAACTGTTCTAGTACATCATCTTAGCAGGCAAACTGCATTTAGTTTCCTGTTGGTGGCGGAAATGTTTGAATGTTTTATAGGAATAGACAATGCTACATAAAAGTGTTAGTGTACCGACTAAACATATCATGTGAAACGAAAACAAACATGCATATCAAATTTATGTCAGGGTGAAGTATATATTTTTCTACATGGACTGGACATTCATAAAGCATGTCCCCAGCAGCCCTCTACTTGGTACATTTTGCTAGTGTGTCCAGATTTTGGTTACAACTGGTATTTGTCATAATTCCAAGAGTTACAATGAGTTTTATGTCATTATGTTAGTACCACTTGGCCCAGGTATAAATACTCAAGTTTCAATTGTTTCTACCAATGGTTGTCATCTCAGCTAAGGTCACAAATAAACTAAATGTTGCTGTACTCAAAACGTCTTCTATGACATGAGTGGATTTCTTGTAAGTTTAATAGGTGCATATTTTCAGAAATGTTGAGCAATGGGTTCCAGACACGAAATACCTAGAGCAATTTCTCAAACCAAACATTTGGTACCCTACTTTGCCAGGAAATGACAAGCCTGATCTACATCATTTCTATGGCAAGTTCTGATGATTCGTTTGTTGTCATTTGCAAGTAGTATTCTTGAAAAACATTTCCATTATTGTTGGTAAATAGTTGTGGTTCTTTTCATTCTGGTGCAATAAAGAAACAATTTTCAGGGCGTTGGTTAGCCATAGTCCGTGTAAGTTAAACAGCTGCTTGCTGCAGGATACACATGCAAAGTAACAATCTTAAAAGTGGTTGCTCTACCCATGTTGTGAAGCTAAACTGTTTTCATGTGATTCACGTCAATTCACAGCACCCGATCCTAAAAAGCACAAGGAAAAACATGGAAAACTCGATACACTTCAAGTTAATTTTGGTCCGCAGCATCCAGCTGCCCATGGCGTGCTTCGTCTAATTTTGGAGATGTCTGGAGAAGTACCAATTTGTGTTTACTGTGTTGTGAAGTGTGGTTGTGGCCAAATGCCGTTTTTCCTGTCTAAGTATCTCATAAAATGTATTCCAATCACTTGCTTTCTGTCTTCTGCAAACTTGCTAAAATTAGATTTTTACTGTGGATAGGCTATGGTAAAGCATTTTGCATTCTGAAATAAACCCTCATATTTCAAAATATATTGATAAATCAACAGTAATACCGGTTGAGAAATCATTGGACTTATACTTTCCCTAAATGTCCTATACCTTTTCTATGTTTTGTGGATTGTTCTTTTGTTGCTGAGTTATAAGTCACTTGGTCACCAACACTGTGTTGCACAGGTCATTATCAGAGCAGATCCACATATCGGTTTGCTACACCGTGCAACGGAAAAGCTCATAGAATACAAGACCTATACTCAGGTACTCTGCCAAGTCACTGCCAGCACTTGCGATGAGTTAGTGATGTGTTTTCACGAAGTTGGTTGTCTTCCTGTTGCAGGCATTGCCGTACTTCGATCGCCTCGACTACGTTTCGATGATGGTCAACGAGCAGTGCTTCTCACTGGCCGTCGAACGTCTGCTAGGAATCACAGCCCCCCCTCGTGCTCAGTGGATAAGAGGTTTGCAGACCACTGCTAGTTCGACTTCAGATCTGTTGCGTGAGGTTAACTGCGTTGGCATTGTTTCAAGTTTCAGTCGAAAAGATAGATTTTGTTCTGGAAAGAAAACCTACTTGGTATGGAGATACGGGAAATGATTATAGTTGACGAGGTCGCTGTTATATCATCGATTTTTCCCAGTAGAACTTGACGGTTTTGCTATCACGCGAATTGGAAGGTGGTAGACAGGAATCCTTTTCCATTTTAAGTAAGCCACTCAGAACCTCCAAACCAAGTTTTTATTGCAGAAGTCTATTGTCTTCTACTTAGACTAGACGAGTCGAGTGCGTGGTCGGTTCATTTGTTGTTACTGAAACCACTCCTATCGCTTATGCTGATTTAGTGTGAGTTATTTAGTCAAGGTGCAAACGGGCGTGGATTGCGTGTTTACAGGGTTCTACAGAGTCTTAAAGTATGGAAAATGTTTGGTCATTTTCCAGCCTGTAAAAGTCTGGAAAAACTTTTTTTGGTCTGTTAGTATGGAGAAAGGAAATAATTTTCCAGACTTGATCTTTTGGCATGCATTCTGATATTTTTGGTGAGACTTATAAATTTGACTTTCATCGTCTGAACTATTATAATGCCTGAATTCGACCTGGGCATATCATTCGCAAAAATTAAGTCTGGGAAAGGTCTTGAAAAAGTCTGGTAATTTATTCAAAATTGCGTAGGAACCCTGTATTTATATACCAAGTAGTTACTGGATCTCGAGCTTAATTGACTTCAGAGAAGTCAAATCTTCATGAATTTACCATCTCTGTGGTGCGAAGTCGTTAGTGACATGTCGATTTATTCAATTTAAAAATTCAGCCAACACTACTGACTAGGAGCTTCTCATTTCGTAGTAAGAGTGATGCTCATTAAGAGAAGTAGCTAAGGCACTCTGAAGGCTAATCTATATTGGTTCAGTCTCGTACACCTCCGTGCATCTGTCAACTTTTTTGCTGCTGTCCGTAAAAAGCAGTGCTAGACTGCTTTGTGGGATTGTGACTGTAGAGGTGAGCTGTCAAACCTACCGTTGAGGAATCGTTAACGCCTGTTTAATTGATTGATTTGCGTGGTATACGTCGTTGGGCCCTCTTGCCCCATTTCAGTTCGGGAAGATACGATGGAGGCAGCAAGTGTTACTTTAAGGTCTTGATTCAACCTGACTAGACACAAACTGCCATGTAATTTTTTCACTTTTTCAGTGCTCTTTGGTGAACAAACACGAATTCTCAATCACATAATGGGAGTGACCACCCACGCCTTGGATGTTGGTGCAATGACACCCTTTTTCTGGTTGTTTGAGGAGAGAGAAAAGGTGAGTGCTCTTGTTGCTTTTTCGCTGTCATGCTGGTGCCCGCACCATGTCGATAAGGAGATTTCAAATAGCTAGCAACGATGTACGGGATGGTGCATTCATTTTTGTGACTCAAATCACGAATTAATACAAATGCAACAGAAAGAAAAAGGAATGACATCATCAAACAGCAGAAATTAATTGCATGCTGATGAAAATGTAAAAACATCAAAACTTTCAGGTTTAGTAAAATGATGTTAACTAACGTATTTAAATCACAAAGAGTTGGCGAAGATTATGGGTTATGGGTAGTGTTTCCACTTCGGGGCAAAATTTTAAAACCCGGGTTTCGGGTAGCTGAGGAAAGGAACCCGGGAAAACCCGTTTTTTTCAGGTTTTGAAATAGAATACGATTTTGAGCGATAAAAACTCAGTATCATTGTGAAATTATTACTGTTGGTCCCTGCGCAAATTAGCGAATTACTAATTAAATTAAGCACCGTTTTTCAATGATGTTTATAATACTGACGCATAACAATCACAGCGCACTTTTACCATTCAGTCTGTTTCTGAGTTTTGTGACATATAGTCCCGTGGCTGAAAAAGCCCTCTCTGGTTCCACTGATTTGGGCTTGATTGTAATTAACATGGAACAGTTTTTCACGGTTATTTTTGACCGCTTCTTTGTAGCCTCAAAAAGACTCATTTCCTTTATCACAATTTGTGATCGGATCTCTTCATGTGCCGGAATAGTTTTGTGGTCTTCACCCTCACGGATTCTGTGCTTTGATTTCAAATGGTTCATCAAACTTTCGGTGCTTGAACCACCTCCTTTTGTACAACGGAGCACAAATTGCACTTTGGTGTTGGTTGAGCCTTGTTGTATAAGTAATGGCTCTAAGCTTCTGATTTTCTTTGATTGCTAACGTCTTAACTGAATGTGTATGGTTAAAAGTCCACTTAAAGTCGCTTCTAAAGGAAAGCCAAATATTTTTTGGAAAGGTATTGCAAACTGAAAAGGAACGAATCGATTTTGCGAAGAATCACAGCTTGTATATGAACTAACAGATAACAGCATATAAATGAACTAACTAGTAACTATGGCATACCTTTGAAGAACTACCTCACGTGGCAGTTATTTTTTAATTAGGTTAGCGAAAAGACAAAAGTTCGCGTAGACACCTATTATGTGCAAAATGACGCCACGATCCGTCTAAATAGGTCAATTGAACGAAAATATAAGCGGATCAACAACGAACGTACGATGGTCACCGAGCAAAACCCGCACCTCGTGCCTCATGATAATAGTTGAAAGTTCAAACGTGCTAATTTGGCCGTTACCCGCGCCAATCTGCAACTTTAGTGTTATCAGAATCAATAATATATGCAACAGCAATTCCAGGTTTTTAAAAATACCCGGATTTGGTAGTTGAAAAAAACGTGTTTCGGATAGTTCGGGTAATAGAAAATAGACAAAAAGCCCGGGTTTCGGGTTCGGGAAAACCCGGGTTGGAAACACTAGTTATGGGTCAGCTGCTCTGCCAGCCCTGTTGCTAGCACGAATCAATCAACGCCGATAGTTCATGTCGCCAGTACGTGTAACTTCATGTTTCTTAAGAGATAGTTCGCTCGGGCGCTGTGTGTTAATGCGTTATTGATCCTTTTTTTTTTTTGTTAATTCATGGCGACATGTACTCAGAGCAGTGATCCTTTAGTATTAGAGATCGACCGATATGGCTGTTTTGCGGCCGATGCCGATATATAAGCCAATTATGGACCGATAACCGATATTTCCAAAATTTTTAAATCTTGTTTTCTGCTTCATTATCAAAAATATAACGTATTCTATACCTTATCTTATTTTGAAAAACTTCAAAAATCAGGATTTATGAGCTAAAATATTTCAAATTGCAACAATCTCAATATTTTGCTATGGTTTTTAATTTGATTAATGATGAAGGATGATGCTTTTGTTTCGGCTGCCACGGCCGACGCGTGCTCCATGGTTCATCTTGTCTGCTTGTTTATGAAAACGCACCTGCTAGCGTTACTGCAAGATAACTGTCTTGACTTGGTTCATTGTGCTTTCTTGCGCAAGTTGTCTGGATGCATGAGGAATATAACAGGGTTTGTCAACACCTACTGAGGCCAATAATATCGGCCACTTTGGCCAATACCAATATATCGGTAAAACCGCGGTCTCTCTCTATTTAGTATCATTGAAGCTTTCTTAAAGGTAACCCAATCGTGCACATGCTTTTCATAGGCACAAGTTCTTTTTTATCAGCGTGCATGGAGGTCACTGTCCGCGTGTTGCAACGTTATGTTGGCAATCGGACATTTGCTTATTTATTCGGTGCATTGCGTGCGTTATTGTAACAAAGCGTATTTTAACTTTATGTTTGCAGATGATGGAATTTTATGAACGTGTGAGTGGAGCTCGCATGCACGCTGCATATGTCCGACCTGGTGGGGTCAGCCAAGATCTTCCTTTGGGCTTAATGGACGACATTTACGACTGGGCCATCCGTTTTTCTGCTCGTCTGGATGAAATGGAAGAGGTAGTTTTGCGTGTCAGTTAAAACGTGTGGAAATCAAAATACACGAATGACAGAAAAGTGAACACGATTCTGCCACTCGTTTCTTTCGCGGGGTGTCTCCTCAATTGTAATGTTTTTCCTGTAGGCTTCACGACCTGTTGTGCGATCCTTGGCATACTGATTGGTTGTCTTGATTTTGAGACAACCACGTCGTTTTTTTGTTGAGTTACATTCTATCACCTGCTTCCAAGTGCTGCTTCGTTGCAGGTGCTGACGGAGAATAGGATTTGGAGACAAAGAACCGTCGACATCGGCGTCATAACCGCACAGCAAGCTCTGGAATGGGGCTGCAGGTAAGCTCTGCAAGATTGCTGATCGCTTCGTAGAAAACCTGCACCCGTAACCGCCCCCCTGACAATGTTCACGACAGCGGGGTGATCTTGCGAGGGTCCGGAATCAAATGGGATCTCAGGAAGACGCAGCCGTACGACGCTTACGACCAGGTCGAGTTCGACGTCCCGATCGGATCTCGCGGCGACACTTACGATAGGTGAGTGGCGGGCGCTTTGATTCTCGCTTCTCTTCCGCCGCCTGTTAGAAGTTCAGTTTCTCATGTCCGAGCGTCACTTTTTTTAGCTTGGGTTTCGCGAAAAAAACAAGTATGAAACGTTCCCCTCAGCTTTGTAAGAGTCTATTGCATTTTTCCGCTCGTACTTTTTCAAAGGTATTTGTGCCGCGTCGAAGAAATGCGTCAGTCGCTCCGTATCATCCACCAGTGCCTGAACAAGATACCTCCCGGTGAGATAAAGATCGACGACAATAAACTGACGCCCCCCTCACGCTCTCAGATGAAAGTGAGTCAATGTGAAAAGCTCTTCAAATTTAACTGGAAACGAGGATATTTTGAAAACCTATTTTACTGCTGTTTTGAAAATGATGAATAGTCTTTGCCGCTGATAGTAATTTCACGAAATACTTGTGTAAATTTTAACGATTAATCGGTAATTTCCCACGATTGCTTGGCATAAACCTCTGAGAGTAAACGAAAGAAGCAAACTAAGTTTTTCTGTGACGTTGCGCTCAGCTTGGGACGGTGCTGCATCTGTGATTGTCGGCAATTGCTGTTTTCGGTGGAAAGTAACGAGAGAACCTACCACCTCAGTTGAGCTCGCGATGTGCACAACGTAGTTCAATTTCGGTTCCCATCGCTTTGTTCTGTTGTTCTCATTCAAGCTGCTTTGTAGCAGACGATCTTCGTGTCCTCCGTAGTTTGTTGTTATTCAACGAATTGGAACTTGTTCGCACGGTTAAACGTCATCAACATCGTCACAGTTAGTTTTGGCGGAGGCCATCGATAAAGAACTGAATGTCGAAAGCAGCGCTTTGCTGTATTCAAGAGTATTGAGATCCTATGCTTGGATCCCATGCAGTGGATAAACAAGACACGTTTTTTGTAATCGCCCCTGGGCTTCTGTGGCTGAAGCGTTTGCTGCATCTTCTTTCTAAATTTGTAGGACTCTATGGAAGCGGTCATTCACCATTTCAAACTGTTCACTGAAGGATACCAAGTACCTGCCGGTGCCACGTATACTGCTGTGGAGGCTCCCAAGGTGAGAGCTTGGATTGCTGAGATTTGCATCGAGTGACTCTCCGTTTAAACGAAATCAAAAATGCGAACGAAAATCTTTCCTGTATGTGGAAGTTTATTGCAGGACATCAGAATACTGCCTATATAATGCTTGTTCGTTGTTCTGGTGCTTGTTTTAGGTAAAATTGTTAGGAAAACTGGATTGAATCAGAACGTTGAAGAGCAGATCTCTATTGAAGCTTGTGTAAATTTACGAATTTGCGGTTGCAACATTAAATGACTGTTGTGCATTTTTTGTTTTGTGATCTGCATCGCGCATGGCTCCCACTTATCATCGTCTTTCACTTAGGTCCTATGCTAAGATCTACTGTGCATTACCACATTTTCTTGAACGTACTGCTGCAATGTTGCTGCACGTTTTCGCGCGCTAGATAATTTTTTTTTTTTGGCAATCGAAACAGACTCATTTTTCCGCGATCCAAGTTGTTTTCTAATCGCCATATTTTCAAATCCTCGCATTTAACCTTTTTTGCTAATTTATTGCAACAGGGAGAGTTCGGCGTCTACCTTGTTTCAGATGGAACCAGCAAACCCTACAGATGCAAAATCAAAGCGCCCGGATTCGCCCACTTGGTAGGTTGCACGTAACTGTCTCCAATCTTTTCTGTCAAGTGTTTCAATTGCAATAGCTAAGCTAAGCAAGTGGACATTCTGCGTTCGAACCTGTGTTGTGGCCACGACGAGTTTCCCGCCGCAGGTCACATCATACTTAGTCTCACTTATTTCACCAGGCCACCTTGGAACACGTCGCTCCCGGACTTCAGCTTCCCGACGTCGTCGCATTAATCGGTAGGTTTCATAATGGCTCTCGCTGTTAATGCGGTGAATTTCAACAACAACGAGCGAGATTATGTTTTCGGACTTGACGTGTTCACACTGAGCGCTTCGATCAGGAAGTGCTGTTGTAGCTTGCTGGCTGGTAGTTATAAGTTGAATGAGGGTGTAGACGGTGTGCAAGTTCTTTCTGTGGCTAATAGTCACTGCCCTTACTTCATGAGGCGAGATTGACTGACAAGAGCTTCGAAAACACCAAAATGCTTTTGGAAAACGCTACAAGAGAAATGTGCCTGTTCTGGATAAATTTCAGGTCAACCCAAACATTGTTCAGTTTACCCGAATCCACATCTTTTTATCTATCATTAGTATTTTGGTTGTTAATATGTCGGATTTTTTCAGAAAATCTTCTTTTGGTGAAGAAAAACAGGTGAAATGAAGATATTATTTCAACAAATAAAAGCTTTAAAAAGGAAATATGCGTATTGTCGTTCATGGGAAAATGTAAAACGTTTATACTTTAAAAGGTTTCTGACTCATCTAAAAGAAACAAATTGATTAATGGTCAATATCTGCATTCGGTTGTGAGAAACCTGGAGCGATTCTGAACCATCTAGCTTTGTTATGGTTACTTTACTCAAAAGTTAAAGGAATGTGCTGCTCTGTTAGCCATGACGAAAATAGTTGCCACCTTTTCAACCTGTTAGAGCGACCGTGTGCTGCTTTCTTGTCAATTCCGGTCGGATATACCTCAGAAACACTCACAAGTATGGCGTTAAAAACTGCTATCACGTTCCGAAGATGCATTCAGATTTAGAGTAGCAACGAAAATGCCCGCCCGAATTTAGATGCTTTTGTCCTGTCACATGATGTGCTTTGATTGCTTACATTACCGCCTTCTTTGAAACATCCACTAATGCCTACTGCGTCGCCGCGATCATATACAGTACAGAAATTTCGTGCTTTCTTTTTTCAGGAACTTTGGATGTCGTGTTTGGGGAAGTGGACAGATAAACCGTCGAACGATTCATGGGTGTCGGAAAGCGGGGTGATGGCCCCCTTTGGATTTTGAATTTTGATATTTCGCTAGTCACTTTTCAGTAGAAAAGTGTTTTTCTCTTAGTTTTGGAGTTGGTGAACTGAGATTTCACCACTGTTGCCCCTCCCTGGAAAAAAACTTTTGGCCACCCCCCCCTGAAAAAATCCTTCCGTCGTCCATGGAATGGTGTGCGTCATAGTTCTTTATTTTCTTTTTTATTTGCATTCGCTTGAAATTGTTTCATGTCGTCGGTCGTTTGCTGGTCCTCGACTGCGCTGACGTCAAACAACTTTGCGCAACCAACAAGGCTTCGACGACTTAAGCGCGATATTCAAAAGAAGAAACTTAATAAACCAACGCGCGTTCCCGTCCTGGTCGTGTGCTTGGTCTGAGCTGCAAAAGCGCGATGTTGACTCTCACTGGTCAAGCTGCGCGATTGCATGTGACTCCTTCCTGAGTCAGTCAAGACAGTTTCCAAAATCATGTGGTTTACGCAAACTTGACGTTTATAATGGTGGTTTGAGCCTAAATCCTGCCGTTAAGGAAATTTGTTGAGAAAGCTGCCTGTCATTCCATTGCAATACACCATAAAGACGTAGTAGTTGGAGCTACCAATTTTAAGGATCTTTTAGAGTATGGTGAAACTGTAGTAGACTAAATGTCCACGTTACTGTAAGGCTGGCAAGAGAAAATCGGGGAACTACGAGTGTGGTGAAAACAGTGAGGTTGTGTGCAAGCAATGGGTTCCCTCTACGAGGTGGGTACCGGCAGTTTCATTGACTTCTTAACTTCAGGTTTGATGCAGGTGTTCAAGCTTCAGCAGAACACTTAAACAAGAATGCGAAAAATGTCAAATACGTAAGCTGGCATATTCAGAGCGAAATTTTGGCTACGGCTTCTGTGGATATAATCAACGATGTCATTCGCGAAGTCAATTGCTCGTGTTTCTCAGTCGTTGCTGACGAATGTACCGATATATTGGGCAAAGTTCAACTTCCTATGTTTTGAGATACCTTGAAGGAAGCTAGTCCGTGAAAATCTTATTTTCTTAGAACTTTCATTGCAGACAACGACTTATGCCGTTAAAAGTTCTTAGCGCTGACTTGGCAAACATGGCAGTACGGTGGAGCATCAACTAAGGCTGGACATGTCAGTGGTATTCAGAAAAGACAAATCTTTTCAATCAGTCACGTTTATTCATGCTGCCCACTAGTTTAGTCTGACACAGAGTCCGGTGTTCGTCGTTCGTAACACCTGCGATATCGTGCGTCAAACAGGTAATTTTTTACGAAAGCCCAAAGCGGCGATCTATGTTCGAGAGTGATCTATCAGTGGTCTCCCAACGCAACTGGTCTGCGAAATAACTGTTAAAATTTCAATTTCGGCGTATTCGTGGATCTTTGGATAATAACTGAAGATCGGACGTCGGCAATCACGCCTCCGCGTATTCGCGAAGATGAATGGATTCAATGAATAAACAGTCAATTCGGCTTTGCCTGACACTATCAAATGTTACCCGGATGTTCGCTCTTTACTCGAAATAATCCTGGTCCTTTGTGCAACTACGGTGAGGGCTGGAGACCGAATGTTCTTTTTTTGGCATCGCTCAATGATGAACTCTGATCGTTTGTCAACCATTGCGGTGTCAAACATAATGAGTGAATAACTGAAGAATTTACTGAGCGTGTAATGACCTCGATGGAAGCGATAAAATACCGCATAAAGGAAGAAGGGAAGGTTCTTCGAATTTTTGTCATCGCGTTTTTATTTATTTATTTGTTTATTTATTGGCCGTGGGTTAGTGATTTTGAGTTGGCACAAGTGCTGCGCTATCAAAGCTTTGCATGGGTAAGAACAGTGGTTCCCAATCAGGCGCGTTGCCAGAAAGGGGCAATGTCCGCCCCAAGTCCAAAAAGTTGAACCAAGCATTTTCAGGTTAATCTTTAGATTTTTAAGACAAAGAAATACTTCAGTGCCAATATACGAAACTGTTCATAGGAACCTATCCTATACTTGAGACTTATACGAACCTGATCAAAGAAGTATGGTGTACCATTTGCGGATGATTAATCAAACGTTGCATATAGTGTGTTGGGTAAGGGCGTACGCATGGGGGTTGGGGCTAAAACCCCTTCTTGAGCTTGATATTTTACAAAAACTTCATTACCTGCGCGAAGGAGATTTAATTTTTTCGCATACTTTTGACTTGTTAATTTGTCGTCTTAATGCAAATACCACGGAATTGATTTACATGGAAATTTCAAGGAACATTGTAAATGGACCAGAAAGTAATAAGTAGGTTTCGGTAGGAATCTGGGTTATCGTCTGCGGACAGAAACTATATCACCACTTTTTGCAGACCCTACGTCCACCACGCATGTTTAAGATTGTGTTCCGTGATCGTTCACTTTATCCGAAACAATTGTCTTTATTTTTGTCTGCTAAGGCTGATCAGCGCAAGCGCTGACCGCAATGGCTACATTACCAATTTCTGTAGCATGATAGAACTGTTCCACGAGCTCAAAAACAGCTTTTTTTAACATAGAAGCATTCAGGAATTTGATAATGTCTCAGCAGGAAAAAAGAAAACTAAAAGTTTGCTGGACTTCTATACATAACAAAAAATTGGAAGTTTTCTTGCGTACTTTATGCGAATTCTCAATTCTTGTGTAGTTTAGAAAGATTCGATTCGATCTTGCAAACCGGGATGTGCGCCAGCCAGTCGAGCCGCACACTTTCTATGCTCTACTGCTCGTATTCGACACATCAGCGCAGCCTCATTTTGCAGTTGTGAATTGTTCTGACGCACTGATGAGTGTGCTATACTCTCCTGTTTCAACGCGCAGCCTGCTATTTTTGCAGTTATGAACTACTGTCGCAAAGTTGATTTTATTTTCCTCCAATATCCTAGCTTGAAACACTGATATTTTATATTCAGTGTAATGACACATAAAATAAGGGGAGTGCGTGTAGAAGAATATGCCCCGCCTTGAATGAATATCGTAGTTGGTTTTTGTACAGTTTTACAACTAATTGCGTGAATGTGGCGGTGATATACATTTTATATGTCTTGAAGCTCAAAATTTGGCTAAGAAGCGATTCCAGGTCCAGATGTACAAAAATGCCAAATAACTTCAAAACAGGCCCGTGGCTGTTGGTTTTGAACTACCCGGATGATCAATTGCAAAAAATACAATGCTGCCATGGAACTAAGCCTAAAATTAACAATACCTATAAATGTTTGAAACAATAAAACACAGGTTATGAAAATGCAAACATGCACCGCGCCATAATTTTTTATTACATTGTATCTGGCGCACAAGCGTCTGATATGTTAGATATGTCAAATTTCCGCAAAATATCTATCATAAAATGCAGTCACACATAACACAATAACACACAAAAACAATTAGGCTTTTCGGGGTCAGACTGACTAAACACGCCAAAACGTTAATCAAAATATGCCCACTGACTTCAATAATGTAATTCAATGGCCCAACAGGCTGAAAAAATCTAGACCAGTGCTCTTCAACAGGGGTTCCGCAAAACATGTAGTGGGGTTCCGTGAGGATTCCTCGTTTTTTAGGGGAAATTATTTTTTGCTTCAGTATGTTGATGCGTCATTCTGAAAGTTTTAGATCACCGTGCTGCATTCAGACTCCAAGTAGGACACTTAGTTATACAGGAGGTTGAGTGCAGATAGCGGAACAAGAAATGCTGATGGTTGTTGCGTCACTTGTTCACTGTTGTGCAATTAAGAAAAACATTATTGTTGCATCACAGTTATACGATGTCGCCATGTACAGTTCACACTAGACTGAGCAGCCGGCCCTACAAAGTAGACTCAGCCTGAGTCTAGTAGAGAGCAGACAGAATCACAGACTAGAGCTGCTGTTGAACCTTCGTTGGAATAAAGTAAAAACAGTGTGAAACCCAGCTTTGTACTATTTAGTCAAGCCAGATGAAACAAAATAGCACATTTTATGATGTGAAACGAAATAATAACAACAGCAAAGGTGTGGACGGTAACGAACAGTAGTTCAAATGTAAAAGAAGCACCTAATCCGAACCGGACCTAATGTAACTCAATTGCCAAAGTTGGAAAATGGGACGACACATACAGGGTGTTTCACAATTGTTGAAACGAAGCGGCAGCTTCTAAAACCTTTGCACGATAGTCGAGTTGCAACACTATGTTTTAGTAAGCTTTTGAAGTATATAGCAGCGGAACATAAGCTCCTAACCAGATTGTTCGTGCTTTGCCTGTGTACGGTTCGCATTTTAGCAAGACTGCGGCATGTTGTCACCATCGCAAGGAAGCAGGTACTGCTCATCGTAAGCCATGATAAAAATAAGTTGCGCCAAGCTCTTCTGGCATATGACTGACATGGTAGCGTCTTTTTCATTGCATTGTTTTCCGCGATTAAGCTTGTCCCTGCAGATGCAAGAGTTCGAGCTGTTGGAGCTCTTTCCAGCGTCAAACGATGGCTTCTGAGGATTGGGAGTGCATCGAATCGTGCGTCCCGCGTAGTCGAAGTCCTGAAATGCAAATTGCTTAGCCCAACAGGGCAGAGTTCTGGTTCTACATCTGCAAGAACACATTGCGCGCTTTACCTTTGGTGGCGCTAAAGATCGATTCATTGCGTCGACAGCATCCTTCCAATGAAGAGAATATTGGCAATGGGTACCCGATCTGCATGCCACACATTGACAACGAGGCTGATCATTGTTCCATACACCGTTACTTAGACAGGAACGGTACGATGCCCCCTGTAAACGATTCGTCTGCAAAGTTCTGAGATTTTAAGTGTTTCTTTTCTTGTAAAGCATGACTAAAACAACTGCTTTTGAGGATTTCATTTTTTATATTTTTATAAGGTTAAAGCAATGGTCCATTGTAATCCGTGATTAATCATCACATATCTTTTTTTGTCAACGATGGCAAAATCTTGGAACTCCTCGAAAAGTTGCTTGCACTTTTCTTGACAAAATATATTCCACAAAAAACGTAAATGTGTCCGTTTTTTACTACGCTGACATATACGAAATATGCAAATGTTTGAAGTCATGTCACCTAAAAAAATAGTGACTTTGACAATGCGATTTCAAACAACAACCTTTCTTCAACAGCTCTTCCGAGCATTTTGATGGTTTGTCGTACTCTATTTGCTCGTGATTGATTTTAATGTCATTCGCATTTTATTTTACAACCAGTTAAGACCTTTTCAAGATATTTTCATGTGTTGCAAACATTTTCGAAAAATCTGTTTACCACACGTGTGAAGTTCCCATCGCAAGTAAAATCGCAAACTGACGTCGTGAATCGACCTTGTGTGCAGGTGTAGTGTCCGTTTAGAGGAGCGGTTAGCTGTGGGCAAACTGCAATAGAAAAATAACGTTGAATACGGAAAATAAACAATGCAGTGCAAAATAAATGGAAAAACCAAATGTCTTTCTCAGCGCCACACACGTGGGCAGTAGGCTGACCGAAACCATTTCCGAAGCAAGCACACGTCACACCGTATTTTTTCAGGCAAGTTCAGTCGTAACCCGCGAGGGAAGCGCACTGAGCTCTGCAAGATCTCGTTCGGCGAAGTTTCTAAATTCTTCGGATGCCGGTCGGCCCACAGCGCACCCGCAACCTTTGCTTTCATAAAATGCAATTTTACAAACCAGTGCGCAAGAGGTATTACAACGGGAGTCGGCAAGCTCCGGCACGCTTGCCACACTTGGCACGCCAAGTCATTTCCAATGGCACGCAGAAGCTCCGAGTTTTACATATCAGTTTTGTCATGTTTCACGCAGAAAAATGTATTGACCTTGACTTGTGTACGGATGTAGTTGGCACATTGAATGAGTTGGAACCTCAAATCG
>JGI24022J15233_10001568_pt1 | contig 19483 bp, 9 predicted proteins | sample Ectturendosymbi2_FD_15233 | JGI IMG/M metagenome (IMG submission 15233) | reverse complement strand
GAATGTCATTCCTATGGGAATCCCATGGGAAACGTCCCATGGGATGGGACAGGCATAAATTACTATGGGATGGGAATGGTACAGATAAATATGTCCCATGGACAACCCTAGGCTTGTCCATGGGAATGTCATTCCTATTGGGAATCCCATGGGAAACGTCCCATGGGATGGGACAGGCATAAATTGCTATGGGATGGGAATCGGACAGATAAATATGTCCCATGGACAACCCTGCGTATTCTGTTCTGTCCTGTGCTTTATAGACGGCGCATTTTGAGGCTTGAGCGTAAAGCGTCAGCATTCATTGCTTGGAGTGTTGATCGTGACGATAGCCTATATGCCTAGTTGTATACGTCCAGAAGTTAGACTTCCACTTGATTAACGTATGTTGTGTAGTGATTGTCGTGAAAAAAAAAAGTATTACGGCCAACCCAGGTAGTCTTATCGTATTTTGTACTGCATAGAACCTTTGGTGCTTTCGACCAATGTTACATATTTACGCAGCCTGCTGTTAAGACATCAAGGTGGAGTTAATAGCGTAGTTAGAAAATTTTATTTAGCAATCACTGCTAAGCTTGTCATCAGAGTAGTGCAGTTAGTGGATTATGGATATTAACCATGTTGCGTCCATGTAGGCCTTAGTCTACATTTGTTAACTTTGACAGCCTATTTGAGATACAGATGTGAAATCTAGTGAAAATGTGCCATGCACCAGCAGATTAACAAGTCTAGACATCAGAAAGGACATCAACGTTCATATACCCGTTATGAACGAGTCTGTAATGAACAGGTTTGTTATGAACTGGTCTGTACTGAACGTGGTCTGTTATGAACAGGTCTGTCTTTTTCTGTTATCAATGTGACAAGACGAAAGACAAAGGCCCTTGAAGGATCTTCTTGATTTAAGCCGAAGTCTTGTGGCTGTGGCCGTATAGGCAGGGCTACCATCGATCTAGAACCAAAAATAAGAACGGCTGAGTAAAATTTGATTTGATTACCTAGAAAGAAAACGATTGCTTCTGTTTGCACGACTAACGTCAGATCAATTTGCCTATTTATCTCCAGGAACCATTTCTTCAGCAATGTCTTGTTCTCGACTTGCTTCTTGTAATCGTCACAGAAAAGTTTTTTTCGCTTGCTTATTTCTTGAATCAATTAAATGCTAAATATTCACCACAAAATCACCTTTCCTAAGAATCCTAACCAAAGTAAACCTTTCCTAAGAATCCTAACCAGACACTTTACAGTGCTAGAATAGCCTGATAGTGCGTTACGTCTCTGTGTGCGGCAAGATTGTACTGATTTTATAAGGTCATAAACCCTTGATTACACAATGTTTACGATAAGATAGAAATTGTCTGTATGTCTACCACGTATTGCTTATTTCAAGTTGTTACGCTACAGAAAATAAGAAAAAATAAGGACGCATGTCACGAATAAGGACGTTTCTTAGAAATAAGGACAGTGATATTTTCTAAGACGTAGCACTGCTAAATAAGGACAAATCTCAGAAATAAGGACGATATGGTAGCCCTGCCTACAGGGGAGTGTTTTTGCTTAGACGATTGCTTCAGCCGCTGTGCTTGGCTTACAGCACATCTTCTGATGTCAGGCAGGGAGATACCTGGAATGTTTACAGGTTTAAGGTAGCTGGTGATATGCTGACTTGGAATGTTTACAGGTTTAGGCAGTTGGTGGGATGCTGGCAAATTTGCCGGAATGCTGAATTGACCTTGTTCGCATGAAGATCTTCCCCGAAACGGACAGTCATATTCGGCTGCAGAGTAGCACATGCCCTGTTTTGCGTTGGATAGCTACTTAAAGGTGCTGTTTATCGTTTCTATATTAGCAAAAGTTGTCTGGATGTGTTTCTTGTAGTTGAGAGTGCCATACAGTTTTGACTCCAAGATACACTGGATTTAGGCAGTGATTCCAATGCAACGTGTAAAGATTTGAAAGTGCCCCTAGCAAGCGTAGCAAAAAGAAGCTGGAAAAATACACAGCATAAAAGTTAACACCAATCACTGCTCCTTTCCATCAGTCACTGACAGAAACAGCAAGTTCCTGCGATAAACAGGCACGCAGTCGTTGACTTTAACACAAGAATATCAGTGTGTTGGAGCTATGTAGGGGGTGAATCCTGTTTGGAGGTCACCAATGTAAAAACGGTTGGAACATTGTAGTTCTAAATGATTGCAATCGTGTAAGCACCTTTCACTTCTGGGTGGCAAAAGACATCTTCCTTACAGATCTGAAGCCTAGTGATGAGCGCAATAAAAACGTTTCTAATGCTGTGTTCATTCAAAATACTTATTCCGCAGTTATCATTTTCATCAGCTTTTTATGCAGAGGGTGTTTACTGCGATGAACTATGCTAAGAGATAACAATTTTGAAAGGCAACAACTCAGTTGAAACAAAACGAAAAAAAGCAAATGCTTTTAGAAAAAACAAAAATATTGCTAACATTGATAATCATAAATTGTTCTGAATTTCAAAGTAATGCAAATGTCTCTTGCTTTATAAGCTTTCTTCCAGTTTAAACTTGATAAAATAGGTGTTGGTGAGCCATGAAATTTTGTGTAGATATAAAAGTAAAAACAGAAAGACAAACAAAAAAGAAATTTCCCCTTCTGCTGTAATATTGATGAGCCGGTGAACTTAACGTCGTTCATAAAGTTGCCGGGCGTTGGAAACTGCTTTTAAGAACTGAATAGATTATAAAGTTTATCAAGGTCTCATGAATGTTATAATTTTTGCATAGCCAAGCTGCATGAAAAAGGATGATATTGATAATTTACATTTTTGTCGGATAAAATGTTATTGCTGCAAAAAAATATAATCCCGTTGTTAAAGCTTTTTCTACCAACGATAACATTCGCCTAAATTCTGAAATTTACCCAATCTTGTAAGTGTCCAGAACTGACCTGTGGGTCATATCCAGCGCTATTTTGATACGGCTTACCTGGAACCAAGAAGACCTTTATTGTGATAATAATTTTTCAATAGTTGCAGCAGGTGTTTTTGGAAGATGAATTTACAGCTGTCCCATCGGAAAAACGTCTCGTGAAAGATCTTACAAAATTTTTTTTGTGGGATAGATTCTACGTCAACAGCATTTCTTATTAATACTACTGTAGTGACAAACTGTTTTTCATCTCATCAGCTGTGACTCGCTTTCCTGAGCAAGATTTTTTATTTTTACAAATTAATCGGCTGAATGGCTCGGGGCGTTTTTGCTTTTCTGTTTCATATTGAAAGCAACATTGAAGTTTGGCGGTTAGTCATAAATTACCATATCCCGCCAGGTGGCAGTATGGATAACAAAACGTTTAGGCATTTGCTTGGGTTCGCAATGGCGAGCATGACATATTAGAAGGTCTGTTTCAAGCTCTACTAAGTTGTACAGCGAGTTCAACCAACAAGAGTCTTGTGTTTAAGACGTAGTATTAGTTTTTTGGCGCGCACATTTAAACTAATGATTGAACTGTTGCAGGTAAAAAGATGAAGACGAGTATTTCAACAAGACTTGGTTGATTGCATTGACAGACTTTTTACAGTCAGTCTTCAGCTAGAATGCGTTTGGCAATAACTTGATGCTAGCAGTGTATACAGCAAAGGTCTTCAATTGTAATGGTACTGCTGCTGACGGAAGGTCTTTTTCGCTTCTCTTATTTTACATTTCGAACACATTTTTTGCTGAAATGTGGCCATTCGCACCATTTTTAAGCAAAATATCAGAAATTCATACAATATCTTTGACGTATAGAGCGGTGGCATCCTGCGTGGGCATGGAAGATATCAATGAAAATAAAAGTTCAATTTCTTTTCCTGTAGTTAGTTTCTCCGTGAAACCAAATAGCAAAACAGGAATTTTTCGTTAAAACCATGCCGTAAAACCGTGTATATACTCATGGGTTTATAAAAATCTGCCGGTGTAACATTGTTGAAGCGCTAGTGTAGCATCTTATGTGCCGAAAGTAGCTATGAAAGAGAAGTAAGCGAGAAGCAGCAGCGTTGATTTGTCGCAGGGCTATGTTTTTTAATATTTTTGCACCCCCTCTTCCGAACTAGATCTTTTTTGTTAGCTATGTCTGGTATCATACCAGCAATTAAATTTGATGGTTTATTAACTTCATTACAGAACGGCAATTAAAAATATCCACTGCCTGACGTAATTGATAATGTGGCTGAGAGGATCTATAGTGAATGGTTTGCATCCTATTTAAGTTTAACAAAATCAGTCTTCTATTGATTAAAGTGCAGAAACTGCAATTTCCCTTAAAATATAAATAAAGTAAACCAAGTAGAAGGTAATGTAAATGCACCCAGATTACTTTACACAAAAAAGAAAAGTTTTTGAAAGCCTTGTTTTTCAAGTGTAGCAAATTCAAAAGAAGCGAAACTTGTGTATGTGCGCAGAGTTGCATTTTATGTCAGCAGGAAAACGAAATTTACAAAATCACCGCAACAAATGTCTTTGGGTTGCTGAAGCAACAATTTTCTTCACTGCGTTTGGTATTCTAACCCCAATAAGACTATGCCTTCATTAATCTTTATTAGTTAATAATTTATCTCAAACACCAGATCGATATCACATTAATCACGATAGCAAAAAGATGCAGGTTTTTGGATAAATGAAAGAGAGTTCAGAAAAATACTGAAAGCACTGAATCGTTTGTTAAAACTCAATAGAATTACCTGCTGCAAGTTAAATCAAGTAGAAAATTTTGTGTAAACGTAATATTTTTGTCAATGGCTTCTTGCACAATTTATTTCATATTTTTACAATAATTATGCAAACAAGCCTTCTAATCAGTTGCTTCGAGATCTGTGAACACCGAAAGCACATAACAAGCTTTGGTCTTTGTTTGGGGCTAACGTTCGTCAGTGGCACCTTTTCTGATGTTCAACCAATGCTGTTTATTTGAAGAATACTTTATAACTTCATCTAGAGAGGAATAACTATTGGTAGAAAAAGAAAAACACGAAATCTTTACCTTCAACCAAAACAAACATTGTTTTTACTTTCAAAAACTATTTTCGTGTGGTTTTAATGAACAGTGCATTACGTGTCTCTATTGAATCTATCTAGTAATTGCTGTGGTGACAGCCGTAATTGTCTGAATATCATGGCCATGCTGTTGCTTTCTTCTTCGTTCGTCATTTCAATAAACTTGTAAGCGAAGTGCTTGACAGAATATATTTATTGAACTGGAAACCCTCGATCAACGACGTGTACTTTGCTCGTAAAATTAGCCAACGTCAAATTGTTGAGATGGTCATAAAGCAACCCTAGGGTTATTCTCAAACGAGTGGCCACAGAGAGGAGCGATTCGGCACATCAGCCAAACTAGTCCCATCGGGGCGGAGGATTGAACACACCCCGAGGCAGCGTGCATGTTTAGACGGCGTCCTCCGAGCAATATTTAAGTAATACTTCGCGGCAGTGGAACGCCGATATTATGAACTCTGCAGCAGCAAGGCGAATTACAGATCTATTTACAAGCGCTCATCGATTAGAAGGTGTCCGACTGGAGTTGCTCGATGCCCTTTTGCTTTGAGATTTCATTTAGATGTTTTACATTAAAACACACTCCATCAATGTGCAAGTTTGTAATGAAACATTCATTGATTTTGCACATAAAACAGCTGCTTACGTTTTTTTCGAAACCAAGTTGCTGAATAAATGTACTGTTTTGAAGCATTTCACTAGGAAGATCCTGGTTCCAACAAACATCTATTTTCTCAAAAAATGTACCCAGACTTTGCGAAAACATTTCAAAGCGCAGGGTGTTTCAAACAATGCCTGACCTCAGCTGTGCTATCATTGCATGAAACAGCTATGAATTTTTTGTTCAGACCACGGAACTTCATTATTTGTTCAGACATTGCGCTCAAGACAATTTTTCCTTATTTAACTTAACTTTCTGTAATGTTCAGACGGTAATCTTTTGCCAGGTTGTAAAAACATTTTACTGGAGTAAATGTATTTTGAGCAATTAACACACCGTTTTGTCAAAAAAAGTTTCAAATTGGTGCTTTGCTTAATGATATTTTTTTATGTTAAGGAATAGCCGTTGGAAAATAAGCAATCAGGTTCATGGCATAGTTTTGTTTTATGATGTCTTTTTTTTCGTAGCGAAGCACTAAGCATGCTGGTTTCCCAGCCTCTACCAGACATTCAATCCGGTTTCGATTCACTGCAACGTTCTGTGTCAAGCGGGACTTCAACTTCAAGCAATAAATCGCCTTCAAAAGTATCGTCAGCTCCTTCTTCTTACGCATCTTCAACCTCCAACAATTCGTCTCCTGCGAACGAAAATGTGTCTTCGCAATTACTTCAAACGTACGGTCTGAGTGGCTGTGATGAACAAAGCGTCGACTTCAACGCTGCCCAGTCTTTTTTGCAAACGGATGAGCATGTTTTTCAAGTGTCGAATAAAGACTCATCGGAAGCGATGATGCGCTCACCAAACTCTCCGCAATCGTCGCTGCAGTCGCACTCCAATCTTTACAGTGTTGCGTCGGAATCTGGCATGTCGGTTGATTTTCAGCCCAGTAGGGACACCTTACCCATTCAAGTCCAATCCCAAAGNGAGGCTGAAACCGCTCATGAAAATCCTCTGCTTCGAGCAACGCCACCTAGCGTTGATCTAGATTCAAATGCTTTTGGCAATGGTGGCGATGAGTCGCAGTACAGTGAACAAACACCATTAAGCAAAACTCTTCTTCCAGCATCGGCCATTCCACGTAAAAGTTATGAACACGTTACTGACAAGGAACTGAGGAAAAAGTTGAAAAACAGGGAGTCGGCCCAAGCTGCCAGAGACAGAAAAAAAGCCAAGATGCTCAATCTGGAGCGTCAGATAGCCGACCTCCTTGAAAGAAATGTCATGGTAGAAAACGAAAATCGCAAACTGAGGGCTCGAATTCAACAGCTTGAGTCAGAAGCTTACTGGAGAATGACGAACATAGAATTTCATTCTCACAATCAGGATGGAAATGCAACTGCTTATTCAAGCCAGTTGATGACATCACAACATTCTACAAATACCCTCGCTCATGGTCATCTTGTTCCATCTTCTACAGAAAGGGAACTCTATGGTCCTCATTGTTCTTTCGGCGGCGGTGCCCCTCATCATTCCGTTACTGCCATGAGTGGTTTAGATAACGCTTTGCACGGCGAAAAAGAAGACTTCCAGGCGTATCCCATGGACACTTCGGTAGGAACTCTTACCGAGTACGCTCAAGGGAATTATTTGCAACACGTGTGGCCCAACGAACGAGTGCAACCAGTGCAAGGCACAGCGGAAGGATACCCTGTCAATTCTGCTTACGCCTCATCTCCAGCAGAAATCACTCCTGCAGGAGGCAGCTTGATTGTCTGATTCAATCATTCCAGGCTCAGAGGACAAAAAGTGAAAAATTTAGACCTTTGTGTGCTCAATTGCAGAAACGGATGGAAGGACCAAACAAATTCGTTATCAACCTGAGAAAAACAGCACGCTAAACGCGAAGTTGGTAGTTTAGTAAGTGACTTACGGAAATTTGGTGGTTTATTCGTGCTTGCTCTTTCCAACATATCAAAAATAACAACTTAAAGGTATGGTAGAAAACGTTACTTGGTACTACGCTTAGCCCTTGACATCTACCGATCCTTTGTTTGTGATCAAGGCTGGAAATTATCACCTGGTTGTACAGTGACTGTAATTAAACAAAGTTAGCATCAAAGAATTGGTTAATATATGGAAAAAATATATTATGCATCCTAAATTCGTTAACGTGTTTTGCTCTATTCTTTAAAGAGTAGCGAATGGCTTTAGCAATATTTACAAGCCGTACACCGCGTCATATGCCACCGTTTTTCTGTTGCACTTGACAGATGAAAGTTTACAACAAAAACAACAGTTTTAAGTGATCGGTAGCAATCACCCGCATCTAATATGCTCGCCAGTAAACTGACACTCTTCATGGATTGGTTAAACACACTTTGTAGTACTGGCTTACGAATTGATTTCGAGCTTTAGAAATACGCTTCGCACGATGATCGCTCTTTTAAAGACTCTTGCGATCGATCCTATTTGACGCTACGGCAAACTTGCGTATGGCCCGGAGCGTATTTGCAAAAGCCCGTCTTTTACAGAAAACGGTTGTTGAAGACTAGAATACTGCCTGCGTATCTTTATTTATATTTTCCACAGTACTGCTAACCAAATGTAACTAAACCGACAGACGGTCGAAATGTAGAACTAATAATCAGTATTATTTTGCTCGCAGTAATTAAAGGATACTTTCTTGCATTATACGCAAAACTGCTGTCACTTACTATGGTTATAGCCTATACAGGGGAGCGCTTTCGCGAATTTTGGAAATGGGTAAAGCTTTAAATTGCTTTGCGTTGATGACTCTTGCTACACAAAATAACTCTGAAAAATAGTCACTAAATCGATAAACAGCTTTTTCTACACTGTTGATTTCAAGCTGTGCCACAATCAGTTTAAATCGCCTTACCCGAAATGAGGGGGTTCATTTAAACTTTTCAAAACTGTACTTTTTCAGTCATTAAAGTTTTGTTCGTAACTTGACAAATTTTGCTTCAAGCATTGAACGTTTTATCTAAACCACTAACAAACCGCAAACCCCAATGTCATACGAAGTATTGTACAATTCAAGAATAAATTTAAGAAGTTTTCTCGGTAAATCGTTTGAGAACATTTGTTTGAATTTTGGAGAGGTAAACATAGTTTTCGCATTGCGTCAGGGTATATCTATACACCGCGACGGTTTGAACTTGAAATACAGTTGATTTTGCATTAACGGCTGTGGTTGATCATTCCAAGGTTACTTTCAAAAGCGTAAGGTTATGAATAAGGCAAATCATGGTGGTCAAGAGTTAACAGGTAGCAATGTCTTTTTTCATCAACATACTGATTATGCACCGATACACTTCTGGTGAACAATGCATCTGAACATACAGTAATCCAAGTTTAAATATGCGCTCTCTGAAGACATAAATTTTAAGGTGGCCGCTACAAGGAGGGAATTGGTTACTCTTTCCACGTGTGCGTCGTATATTTTGCTTTTATGTTATGCAGCAACGCATTGAGGTCACGTGTTAAACTGTTTGTGCAATCTAAAAAACTGAAAAGGCCTCATCAGTTTCTTGGTTTATGACTTCCCGATTCTTCTACGCCCGAAAACGTTTTGTATGTTGCTATTCATAGTCACTTTCGTCGTCGAAACGTGTGCAATGCTTTTTCAAAATGTAACGAGCCTTTCTTGTTAAAACCATTCAGACTATATACAACAGATGTGCAAAAGATGAAGGTGATGCTGTGGTCACTAAAAAAAATACGAACCAATCTATTTACTTGAGAGAGCTAATGATATTCATGCCTACACAGTAAAAGAAATTTGTGCTATCAATCAGGGTTGGTAGAGGCGAACTCTCATAAACGACCAAAGCTTCGTGCTTACAGGACAAGCGTGGTTCTTATTTATTTTTATCAACAAATATCTTCGTTAACACAATTCCATGAAGCCATCGCAAATACCTGGTCTAACACAGTAGAGACCATGCAGTCAACTGCTCTCACCATTCCCAACAACCCACCATCAACTTACTATACTGCTCAGTGAATCAGCGTGAGCTTCAGATAGTGCGTTCAGGAAATAAAAAACTGTAGATTGGACGTTCGATCGATTGATTACATAGAAATGATCATTATGCATGGTCGGAATGAAAATCAGCACTAAAGAGACCGAAGTGTTATCTATCTCTACAAACCCAAGACAGTGTTTGCTACAAGTGAGCGGCAATGCACTGCAGCAGGTCGCAGTGGCGTATGGTGGTCATTGTTACTGTGTGTGCTCTGTTTGTGACGTCACACTGCGACGTCAAATTCACGTTTCAAATCCAACGTTTTGGCGAAGGTTTTTGACACAATGCATATCATTATACACGCACTCTCCTTATTCATTGTTGTGTAACTTATTATGTTATTATATTGACTTTAAACTATCAGCACTCGAACTTAAACTGCAGGTGCAAAATACTGTGCACTCAACGCTACGACCAAGCAATCATAACTGCAAAAATATCTGACTGCACCTTAAAACCAAGTAGTAAAACACGCTCAGCCGTACAACAGCGCTGTTTAGAACTGCAAAAGCAGTCTGCACGTATGTCTCTTTGAATACCAGCAGTCGAGCCCAGAAGCTGTGCGCCTGGAATAGCGCACACCCAAGGTTGCCTGATTGAAACAAGGCAGTAAAATACACTCAGCCCTACAACAGCGCAGGTCACAACTGCAGAAACACGCTGCGGCTCTACGCGATTGTCTTGTCGATTACGAGTTTTCGAGCCATGTAGGTTTGCGCCTTGAATGTCGCACAACCAGGTTTGGAAGATAGAAACAAACAGGGGAGTAAAATTCACTCATCCCTGGAACAGCGCAGCTCACAACTGCAAAAACAGTTTGCACAATTGTCTCTTCGAATACGAGAGCAGTCAAGTGCATAAGGTGTGCGCCATGGGCGGGGGCGCACACCTGCGTGCTGGAAAGTACATAATTATCTTTCTAGCTTTTTGCGATCTTCCCTTGATCGCACGATCTGGAAAATGTCACGTCATGTTCAGTTTCACAGGGTGTGTGCCGCACACCTAGCACACACGGACTATACGCACCTGGCAGGTCGGGAAGTTCAAGTAGCTTGGGGTGCTTTGCGAGTGACGGAAGGAGGAACGAGGAGATTGATACGCGGATTGGTAAAGCTGATGCAGTTCTGTGTGAGCTTTATAGCTCTGTAGTCAAAATACTGGAGCTTTCAAACAGCGCAAAACTGTCAGTTTTTGAATCGGTCTTTGTTCCGATTCCTACCTAAGGTCATGAATCTTGGGTAATGACTGAAAGAATATTATCTCAAGTGCAAGCGGCATAGATTTGATTTTTGCGAAGGGTCCACGGTGTGATACTTCGCGACAAAGTGCGCAGCTGTGAAATGCCCAGAACCGTGAATGTCAAACCACTTTTCCTCCGAATCGAGAGATCCCAGCTACGTTGGTTCGGCAATGTGTCCAGAATGCCCAACGAAACACTGACGAGGCAAGTCCTGCTGGTTAAACCCACGGGAAAGCGGCCCAGAGGTTGTCCAAGGACCAGGTGGAGTGACTACATCTCCGACCTTGCTTGGTCCCGTTTTAGTGTGAAGCCAGCAGAACTACCTGAGATTACTATTGACTGTGAGGTATGTCGAGTCCTAGGGCTGCTGCCTCCGCGACACCCTGGAGGAAAAGCGGGCATGAAAATGAATGAATAAATAAACTGGGTCAGTTCAACTGTGAGGTAGGGAAGCCTGCTTGTGAGAGTTCACATGGAGACATTTGAATGTATTCCGATTCCGGTATGTGGTAACACATGTAAATTAGGCCAAAATTCGGCCAAATTTTCAAAAATACAGGAAAATGGTCAAAAAACAAACAAAATATTTGCAGCCAAACCACTTCTGAAAACCGACAAATTTTCACAATTCGGTCGCAAATAGGTCAACCCTGCTCTCAATCGCTACTTATTCATTGGAAAAGAATTGTCTTCGGAATATTGCACTTTACAAGTAGTATTGTTCTTGAAAACGGAAAAGTGTAGGAAAAGGTAATGTCAGTGCTGCCGCACTGCTTTTAATGGTCCAGTTTATTCTTCAGACACTGCGATGAATCGATAAACAGCACACTCATTACATTTCTGAATCCATCTCTGCAGGAAAAGTATATTCATGGTGAGTTCAGGGCCGTTGCCAACTGTCAGTGGAGGCCGATGGTCCGTGCCCCATTTGCAGTTAACCCAGCTGAAATTGGGAGATGGCCTGTTTTTTCTTGCACTGCATTTGGTCTCCGTGTTTTGTTCCCCCATCAAACAAAACCTGGCAACTCACCTGGTTGATTTACTGTTAAATGTCCCTAAAGCAGTGGCTGTTAACCTTTACACACACACCCAACCCTTTCGTAGTTTTCCAAGCTTTTGTCGAACACCATTCTTGCCCATTATAACAGAAAGTAAAATGGGTTACTGAAATGAATTAATGGTGTACAAAGGTGACCATGGTTAGCTTGTTGTGATATAACCTACGCTTTTAGTCATGTTTCAGATGACCTTCGTCGAACCTCTAAAACGGCTCCGTCGAACTCAGGTTAAGAACCACTGCCCTAAAGTGTCTTTTGGTCCAAAGGTTATACATGGAGTGATAAAGACATGGAAAACCTGACTTGATTAACATATTCAAACTTGGGAGCAATTTGGTAACCATTCCAAGAATTGGAAAATGCAAAATGTAGGCTCTAGCGTAGACCATACTTAGAGGGGCTAAATTGACTGAAAGGAACTAGGAGGTTTCCACTCCTTTGTAACAGCTGAGACTCAAAATCATCAAGCAACTCTAAATTTCGTGAAACTCTAGTAAATATCAATTAAGTGTACCATTAAATGTTTACTACTCTACTGCGAATCGTACTTGTTTAGAAAATGTTTACACCACATTTTTGTTTCAAAACTGCCTTGGTGTTGATACTGTTTTGAAGTTGAAAAAATTTTAAATAGCATCAGACATCTGTTAACACGTTCTTTCTTTTCAATAGGAGCCAGTCAGAAGCCGTGCCTTACATGCATTTTTGCCAACCAATAGTTGACCACAGCTGTAGTCCATATCCTTGTGGAGAAACCTAATTCTCCAGTAGTATAGAGTATAAAAATGAAGGCGTATACCTACCTCAAAAAATTACTTAAAGGTCAGCGCATGATAACACTGACAAATATTTTAAAACAACAAACTGTAGAATTTTTAGAAAGGTTTGCTGAAATATTAAATGATGTGTTCTTGTTGACTTAAAATCAATATCTCACCCATTTAAATTTGATCTGAGATGTTATTTTTATGATTCATGATTGCCTATGCACCCTGATGCGCTCTCCGTGCCGGCCAGGGTAAAACCAGGCTGAACTATACAAGAAAACTTATTGTAAAGAACATAATTTTCAAAATAAAAAAACTAGCAACTGAAAGATGTAGTTAGCAATTCAGAACTTTCGAATACCCCCTGAAGCAGTTGCTCGGATTGCCCCCAGGTTGCCACTCTACGCAGATGCTCATCATTCTCAAGCCTTGATCACTCTTGCACTAATGATATTTCATGCACTACAGAAAAATACATCTTTTACTGTGGAATACCCTACTTACTGCGCAAACATTCAGGCGATATTGGAAAAGTGGCAGTTACAAAGCGGTGTCAGAAAGTGTCAGAAAAAATCCATTAAAGAAAATATCAATCGAACGAATCAATGCAGTGTGCCAGTAACGTTTTGCAAATAACAGAATGGGGTATTCATTTCGAGTGATTTCACAAAATCAAAAGGTCTATGCATACAGCATAACATAGAAGGATACCAAAATAAAAAAAAACAAACAATCAATAACTGTTAGTCAAAGTAGTATATTTTAGCCTTAATCCTCGCATGACTTGTTTTGATGCTTAATGTGGTTTCTTTTTCGTTGACCCTTCCAGTTCAAGCGCACGTGCAGATCTTGAGTTAGTGCTCGGTAGATAGTGATCACCTATTTCAGTTTTAGATTAAGTCTTATTTGATTGCTTTTCAAACATCCGAAACGAAAAAACCTGTTCACTGTTGTCGAAAACTGAAGAGGTGATAAAACCATGCACATCACCTGAAATAAAAAGATTTTGAGTCCTGCCCCAACTCAAAACTTACGGTTAGGCTTATACCAACTGCGAATGACGCGGTTCAAAATAGAATTGTAGACATGCCAATATATGTCGAAAACCAGGTTACAGACAGAATTCAGAAATCGGAATATTTTTCCATTTAACTCGACGAATCACCCAACTTAAGTAACAGTGCTAGTCTTCTTTGCTTCGTGTGATAGGAAGAAGATGATTTTGGAAAAACCTCTGTTGCCTTGACTTACCTGTTAGAACAGCCAGCTCAGACATATATAAGTCTAATGATTACTTTCTTGAGCATGGCGTAAAGACTGGTGAAAATGAGTCGAGTGTATATGAACGCAACGCAGCTGCCAGTAAGACTGGTTGTCGATCTTGGCTACTAAAAAAATACAAACTACAATAAAGTAAGAGAAACTGCCCAGAAAAACATGGTGACACTAATGCTACACTCAGAGCCGTATCAACCGCCCGCCATACCCTCCGATTGGGGACAAGCTGTCACAGGTGGTCCGAAATTCAGTCCCGTCACCACGGGAGCTTTTGTGGGCTTATCCCCTCCAAACAAAGCTTCAACGCCTTCCAATTGAAATATGAAACACTAGAAATCAGTTAAGTTTTTATCAATTCGTATTCTATTCTGTCCTGTAAGAGAAGTATCTGCAGCTGTTACCTATAATAACATCTCCTGATATTTTTTGATACGTTTGTGGGTTAATAAACGTATATTTGAGACTTGAGCGTAAAGCACCAGNATTCATTGCTTGGAGTGTTCAACGTGACGTCAGCCTATATNCCTAGTTGCATACGTCCAGAAGTTAGACTTCCACTTGATCAACGTATTTTGTGNAATGACTGTTGTGAAAAAACGTATTATGGCTAGCCCGGGTATAGCCGTCTCGTATCTTGTACTGCATAGAAGCAACATACCTTTGGTGCTTATACGGCCAAAGTTACACATTTGCGCAGCCTGCTATTCAGACATCAAGATAGTGTAGTTAGAAGAGTTTATTTAATAATCACTGCTAAGCTTTTTCCAACAGAGTAGTGCAGTTAGTAGATTATGGATCTTAAATATGTTGCGTCCACGTAGGCCTTAGTCTATATTTGTAACATTTATAGCCTATTTGAGATACAAAATGTTACTATCTAAACATGTGCCATGTACCAGGCGATTAACAAGTGTAGACATCAGAAAGGTTTATGCATGGGCATTTCGGCCAGTTAAAAGCAAGCAAAATTCACAAATATAAAAAGCCTTGCTATCTCGCCAAAATTCCTATTGATTTCGTTCATATGCTTGTCACTTTTCTGTAATATTGTGTTGATGTACCTGTTTTCCCTTATATCTTCTACCTCTACAATTGCTCAACCCACACCCCTGTACATAAGCATGTTTTTCGCCCACTGTTTTTGCTGTTGTGTTGTTTACTTATTGTGTCTGACGTTAATTCGATGCGTTTTGTTACTTTTCTTTTTCTACTTGTGAAGCGTCTTCAATTAAAAATTAATTTGTGCTAGCAACAGGGCTGGCTGCGAGCTTGACCCATATGGTCTTTCGTCAACCCTTTGTGATTCAAACATGTCATAACACAATTATCAATTTGCTTAGCCTTAAGACTGATATTTTGTTTTTCCATCAACATACGTGTAATTTTTGTTCATCGATGCTGCTGTTGTTTCTCTTGCTGCATTCGTGTTACTTCGTGATTTAAGTCACAAAAATGCATGAATAAACTATTACCATTAAGTTCTTGGTGAAGATTATCAATTTGCGCTAATGAAAGAAAACTGTTACCACGGTGCACTGCTTTGACATGCCTCAGGTTTGTTCTTTTGGTAACAGTTTTATCATAACTTAACCGTAAGCTTCATTCTGATTTCCTGGTAATTTTTGTTAACATTTGTATTTCATTACATCTCTAAATAATCGCGTTAATTAAATGACAATGATTAAAACACAATTGTTTTTGTTAAGCTCGTTCCAAAGTTTGTAGTTAAAAACTACGAGCCTATTATGGGCAGGGACGCCGGAATAGGGGTGCATGACGGGGGAACTACCCCCTGCCTTTGAAAGAGGGGGGTAACGGGGGAACATGTGCCCTTACATAACAGTATCATAAATAATTTCACGATTTATCAAGATCGACTTGAAGCAAGTTTGTTGCAGATATTCACACACGCATAAAATTCAGAATGTTTTTTTTTATAATTTCTGTTTTAAGGTCAACATTGCTGCTGNACATGTAANTGCGAAGAGAATGACTGTTATAGTGCGCTTCTACACTAAACTCAAGCAAGCAGTGTTGANCTCGTGGTACATCAAAACCATGGGCGTCCGCAGGGNGAAACGGCATTTCCCGTTAACACGCAGATAGTTTTCTGTGNTATTACTCAGTGAACTGCAATAGTCCTTGTTAAGTTGATCTTCCCGTATGAGGTNTTTTCGGAAAAGTTGAGTTTAAATTCGCTATTTATACAGACTGTTAATTTTGGTTAGCCTAAAGTAAGCTCTCTGTTTGCATGCTGTCATGATTTCGCTTCCTTTGTTGATATGTGTTTGCGTAGGCGTATGGGAAGTCATTTTACTGGGGAGGCGGAAAAAATTTGCAGTGAAAATAACAATTTGCCCTAAAAATAGACAGTTTGCCCTGAAACCATCTTTTTTACTTTAATCCGAATGGGGCCTGAAACCTCTTGTAAATCTGTTCTATACAGTTGAATTCGTTTACAACGGCTTCGTCTGTAACGTCAGTTCGCCTGTAACGTTACATTTTTGTTCGGTCCCGATGGTATCTTTTACATGCATTTCAATTCACATATAACGTCAAGTCNGCAACAACGTTCTTAATGCAATCCCCTAGAGGTTCCATTATAGGCAAATTCTGTGGTTACCTTGCTTGTTAACTCAAGGGGTGATGTTTCTTGCATGTTGTGTTCTCCCAGACAAGACACTTTACGATAATTGCCTTCATAGATGCAAATATGTACGCGACTTCCATGGCGCAACGCAATGGTTAAAAGTGACTGTACACCTGCTGCTGGGCTCTTGAGCAAGGCACTTAAGATGCGCACTCAAGGGGGCCAAGCAATCTGCATGTCCGTGCGGCCCGCTTCAACTGAAGATTGCACCTCGGGAAATGAAACATGCACTCAAAATGCAGGTGCCAGTGTGCCAACGCGTATTGTATCGTATTCGCATTCCCTGATTGTACCATGTACAGTATTGTACGAATGTTCTGTCAGAATTACACTGATCATCCCCAAGTGAATATACACTGAATACACTGTATTGAAAAAATTTTCACCGTTCAGGATCTTTGAGCAAACTGCGCTTGCCCTGAAAAACAGAGTTTGCCCTAAAATGTTTCACTGTATTGAATATATTTTCTACCATTCAGGATTTTTGAGCAACTTTGCTCTTGCCCTGAAAAACAAAGTTTGCCCTGACATTTTTCACTGTATTGAATATACTTTTTACATTTAGGATTTTTGAGCAACTTGCGCTTGCCGTGAAAAACAGAGTGTAACCTGAATTCACTGTATTCAATATATATTTTCATCATTTAAGATTTTTGAGCAACTTGCGCTTGCCCTGAAAAACAGAGTTTGCCCTGAAAATTTTCACTGTATTGAAATGTTTTTATCATTCAGGATTTTTGAGCAACTTGCGCTTGCCCTGAAAACAGAGTTTGTCCTGGCCACCCGCCTCTTACGTCTATGCGTGTTTGCCTGAGTCGGTCCGCTTCTTTGCTTTGTTTGTTGGTTCCTCTGGCCATTACCATCTAGCACAGGGGTTCCCAACGGGGGTACATGTACCCCCAGGGGTACATTTGCTTATCGGAAAGGGTACATTTAAGGTTAGAAATAGAAGATAAAAATATTGACATATTATTTATTTCCAAATATTTGTACATATATCAGTTAATATTATTATCAAAAGTTATTATATGCTTTTTGTTAAACATATCTATGAATAATCATAATAAAATATTTTGTCATAAAAATTTTAGGGGTACATATAATCATCTGTCGAAATTCTAAAGAGGTACATGCTTATCTATTGAAATGTTGTAAGGGTACATGCTCATCTGTCGGAATGCTGAAGGGGGTACATGGTAAGAGAAAGGTTAGGAACCCCTGCTAGCGCAAGGGTCCGCAAATACTTTTTGGCACGACCCTAAAAAATAGTTTTTAAGTCTTGCGGCCCAAATATTTCGTGAGCATATAATTTTGTAGAAAATATTTTATAATTAAATACCAATTTTAAGACTACTACTGACAGTAGCAATTTTCATGCACAAAGTTGTATGAAATTAGCGCATAAAACATTAAGTGATTGCATGTATTCTGTCTAGTGCATGATTACACAGACGCGATGCTTATATTTATGGTCAATTTAAATTATTTCGCGACCCAGAATGGAAGGTCTCGNAACCCAAATTTGGGTCGCGACCCACTATTTGCGGACCCCTGATTTAGCAGNTGGTTTCGAGGTGTGGGAAGTATGTTCAACATTGTGCATGAAACACTGGTAATATTTCCAGATGAATTCCATTCTACNAACCTATTAAATATTTTTGAATTGTATTCGCAACGTCATGTTTTTGTCATGCAGGAACAAATATATTAGACCACGGTATATTTTAAATTATCATCACTATTTCAAAAGATTTTTAAATCATCAGCACTTTTTGGTTGATCTTACTTTGGTTTAAATCAACAGTCCCTGAATTTTAGATACACTTGAACTATTAGTAGGCTATCCGTGCTAGGCAAAGCGCGGAGCGATACATGTTATACATTGGCAATCACTTTCCGTTGCCACAAATTTCTATATCTATTTCGTTGACCTCAAAAACTTCGGATTATGTTGGAAATTTCTAGCAGGGAATTATCATAATCAACCCAGGTTAGCAAAAACAAATAAATTCTAAATACAGGTTTTGAGATTAAATAATTTGCATCCCGCCTTGAACGCAAAAACAAATTTGAAAAAAGGATCAAACTACCATCCACCGTGACCCAACAACCCAGAAGTTGGCATTTCTTTATGTGGGCCCAGGTAGGCCTAAAGGTATGGTTTCAAAACCAACGAATGAAGCTGAAACGTGGACAGACGTAGTGATGGCAATCGGCGATAAGACCACTGGCTGTGACCAATGTGGCAAGAAAATGGAAGACAGACATGGAGACACCAATTCTGTCGATACTAGTTTCGGCGGGAATATGAGCAACCACAACAACAACGCGCAGTCAAACAGCAACGCGCAGTCAAAAATGACAAAACAAAAAATCATACTTGCCACGGGGTGTTTTATTGCTTAGGTTTCATATTTCGTAGTTATAAGAACAAACTAAATGTACTTATTGCCAAACGACTCTATGCTCCTGCTTGATGCTGATGAGAGGAAACATTCAGGATTATCATAATCGGGTCGTATTCAATTTGAGGATGCGTTGTGGAGAGTTTGTAATAGCTCGTTATTTTTTCTTTTCCGTTGCCGAGGTTGTTGTTGAAACCAAAACCTCTCAATTTACCAGCGTGGAACGTCTTGAACACCTACCCGTGCCTTTAAACCAGAGCGTGTTACATTCACAACCAGGGCTGTGGAGTCGGAGTCGAGGAGTCGGAAGGATTTTCAACCTGAGGAGTCGGAGTCGTAGAAAATTGTAACGACTCCGACTCCGGGCAGACCTTTTGCTCACCAACTGTGACTCTTTGTGCCACAAACGTGCGTAAGCGTCAC
>JGI24022J15233_10001563_pt1 | contig 19496 bp, 16 predicted proteins | sample Ectturendosymbi2_FD_15233 | JGI IMG/M metagenome (IMG submission 15233) | reverse complement strand
CATGAATATTAGACTTTAAGGCGGCGTTCAAAGAGTGAATCACGCTCGTATTAAATATTGGTCGCCGGATGCGCAGCTTGCAGCGGTTAAGCAAAGGTTAAGGCATTGGGTCGCTGCGCGCCGTTACATATAGATCACTAATGTGAAGAAGTTTCATATCCTAATTTCAGTACACTTGCTGTATTTTTTGGGTGATAAGGTGTATTAAATGAAGCAAAACTCATATAAGTCAAACTGTATTTGACTCTTTCACAATAACTCGATCAATATTGTTCAGTTGTAACACATAAAATACTAAACAATATATTCACTTACTCGGTTTATTCCTCTACCACAAATTTGGATTAGATACAAGAGAGTTTAACCTGTCACACATGCTTAATCCGTCAGACATAAATAAAATAAAACTAAAATATGTACACATGTTTGATTCGGTGTGCACCAATGTAGTCAGGAGCCTTGCAGAGTAATATATTATTGCTCTGTGCCAGGAACCTTGCAGATTAATACAGTCTGTGCTTCAACATGTGTTGCTCATTACAATTGTTGTTGGTTTATTACTTAACATGATGGTCTGTTTATAAAAAAATAGTGATTTTGAAAGCACGTAAAAGCCTCCGTTAAGACAGTGGACAAAACTGTTGCGTGGCTATTGGCAGTCTTCGAAATCAAACATGTGCAGCGCTCACAGTTAACAACTTTGCTGCCAGGTGGATTTGCCTGCAAATCCCATATTTTCACGCCACTTTGCAACTCCGTAACTTGTCGATTGTGCTAGAGAGCTGTTCAAACCCTCAAAAGACTGAAAAATTTAAGTTTGGGGTTTTTTGTGGGTGACATCAGTAGGGTAGGTTTTTGGCAATTTTGGCACAGGTTACCTGGCCTTGGGCAGTGGGCACCAACTGCAAGTCGGAAGTATTTTGCTAAAGGTTTAGTGGAAACTAGGCTGGAATCCTTTCTTTTGAGCCTTTAATTAACTTTCTAGGGTTTCTGGTTCAAAAGTTACAGTAATTTTACCAAGGTTTTGCAATAAAAGGGTAGTAATAATTATGTGGTAATAATTGCCCCACAACCTACTCCACTTATGACATCACCCACAAAACACCAGAATCCCAAAACTTCATTTTTGCTGCAATCTAAAAGATTTGCCGAGTCTTTTGAGGATTTGAACAGTTCTTTAGCACAATCGACTAGCGAGTTATGAAGTAGCGAAGTGGCACATAAATAATGGCTCAATTCATGATTTCAAAATACGAGCATGTCGTGCACCGACACTAGCAATTAAATAAATAGCATCGTTTACCACATAAAATTGGTTCTAGGTGAGAAAGCACAACCAGATTCATACATTAGGCGCACTACTGATTTTTGGGAAAACCAAAGGATTTTAAGTGCACCTTCTGCTCCGAAAAATTGGTACAGCTCTTTGTGTACAATGCTGATGTATGTAGGTTTTAGGCAAATTCACAGATATTCTTGCCATGCTGCACGAAAGAGATTAAAGTCCTTGACAAAGATTCTTGTCACTTGGCACCAATCTATCAAAAGTCATGCGTATTAAATTACCACAGCTTTTATACTACCACAGTTTCTGTGTTGTACCATGTATGTTATGGTATAATTGTTACAGTATATAGTGTAGTATATTAGCATGCCATGTTGTATATTGTTGCTGTATTTTCTTATTTGTATTTACTCTTTAGCCAGAAAAAAGCATGCTCTAAATCAGGTGTGGCCAACAAGTCGATCGCCAAGTGTCAGTTGGTCGATCGAGGCTGATTTTGCATGGGAATCGACAAGATACCTAAAAAGAACATTTTTCAATCAATATTCTAGAAAGTACATAAAAATTGTCCATCAATTGGTTGGTCATTTGCCTCTTGCAATGGCTGACCTTAGTCTAGCATGGCAGATGCCGCGAAGGTGTTGTAATATATTTTCTTATTATTGCGTGACAGTCATGATTTAGGCGTAAGTGTAACAGACACTTTGCCTGTTATGCATCATTTACAAAGACGATGGTACATTGTATATGCATGTGCAATACTCAACTTCAGCATTTTGTACTTGTGACTTTTTTAACGACCGGTCAGTTGCGAGTTAGCAGGGAATTTTCTAATCGATCCCACTCAAATACAAGTTGGCCACCCCTGCTCTATATAATTGTTGGCTGTATCACAACATTGTCACGATTGGGTCATTCCATATCAAATCATAAAGAACGGTGTCAAATTTGAATTCCTAGCTTTATCCCCTTTTCAAAAATACCTATTTTTCCAGATTGGACCACTAGTTCACAAGATGTGGCTAATTAAAGTTTGGCATCCCCCTTTTTCTCAATCATTGCCAGGGTTATGAATATATGCAAAACGTGCTAGTACGCAAATGTATTTCAGAGGCTTGGGTAACTATGTTCAAGGGCGACTTACATTAATTTTTAACACCATTTCATGCGGCTTACATTCAAGCTTGCAATTGAGTAAATACAGTGCATTCTGAAAGCGTAGGGTTTAGAATTATATTTTTAGGTGTTTTGATATGGACTGACCCGATTGTTAAAAACGCATCTTTCATTTTTTCTTAACATAGCTAAACTGTGGAGCATAAGCTGTTTTTAATAATTTTTAATTGAGTTTATTTTATTGATAAATGCTCTTGTTGTGAAGTAATTCGTATGAACTTAATAAAAGTATTTCTTTTATTACGAATACTAGAATGCGTTCTGAACAAAAACTTTAGATAATTTTAGGTATCTGGTTTGTTTGACATGATATTGGTGGATGTGTGAAGTATTTTTCTTGATTTCAAAATAAATTCATTCATAGGTTCAAGCTATGGCAAACAGCGTTTATGGTGAATTTCAAAGGATGATGTCACTGTATGGAGAGGATGTAATCAAAGGGTTAATGCCTTTGGTGGTTACTATTCTTGAAACACTAGATAATGCTCTGACGGAGTGTAATGGTAAGGCACAGTAAACTATCATTGCTAAGCTTTAATTGTATTTGAAAAGTCTATCAATCTATTGAAAATTTTTCTGATAGATTAAAACGCATCTTTGTGCACATTAATTATTTGAATGCAGATATGTACAAGTCTGGATCATCACGATGTCGTGAAAGCAGATAGCAGTTGGCTGATTCCTTAAATGCTTGCAGCAAACTCTAGAGATTTCAATAGCAGACCCAAATAAATTTTTTCAATTTATAAATAAACTCTTTGCAAAAGTTTAAAAGGTCCCTCTTGTTTCAAAAAATCTCTGTTTTATACTTCGCTGCATGTGCAGCACTTGTGTGATGTTGATTATTATGCTTTACGTGCATGCAACATAAAGTCATTTACCAGCTATATATTGGTGAATGATAGGTGTATGTATTGAATTTTTGTGCAGAATCTGTTGTTGAACTAGAGATGCTGAAAGATGATAATGAACAACTTGCAACACAGTACGAGCGTGAACGTCAGCTTAGAAGAATGGCTGAACAACGTCTTATAGAAACTGAAGATGTAAATGAAACCGTTGCAAAAGAGATACGAGATAAAGCTACTACACTTGAAAGTACAACACATATGTTGGAATTGAAGTGTAAAAACTATTCTGACCAAGGTGAATCATGCAGAATGTTAAAATTAAGCAGTATTTAAAATATATGCTACTGTTTTAGCTAAATGTAAAGTACTGTGTATCAGTTTGGGAGAGTTCATGTGTTAAATAGTTTGAGCATTACATAGTCCAGTTCTCCTCAAACTTTTTTTCTGCAACCCCGTTTGAGAAACATCTGTTCTAGATGTGATCCCTGGATGGGTAGCCTAGACATTGATCATGCGTGTAAACGGCCCATTACAAATCTCACTAGGCATTTTTGTCTATTGCAAAATCATACAAATGCACACAATCCATGAATGCAACTGTACAGTAAAAAAACTAACATGTAATGGAAGGAGTAAAAAATTGAAAAAAGGTGAAAAAAACTAACAAAATAACAATTCAGTTTGTGGAAGTTATCAAGCACAGTGGATGGGATAGATGCACTTGATTTTTACACATATCATCCATTTGTAGATTGATACAAGACAACGAAGGAAACTCTTGACATTTTTCAAAAGGTATCAGTTTTTGGACTTGACGATATCAATTTTGAGAATGCCTTGTCACACAAATATGTTGTGCAAAAGAGCAAGAGTTTATGAATGGCTAGATCAGAAATGACTAAGCATTCATTTCTTGTTCTTATCCAGAAATGACATAAATTTTCTTTTGAAAATTCCAGTTGCAAACTTTTGTCATTTGATCACTCCGCAAACTCATGCTGAGCATGGCAGGCATGTCGCCCCCAGGAATTTCAATTGTGTGTGGTTTATGGATCCAACTTTTCCCGAATCAGAGTCCAAAGTACTGCTGAAACTGTGTATGAAGCTTTTAACTTCAGTCTAAAACTACTCGGTGTGCTCTCAAAGCAGTGAGCACCCTTGACTAGACCAAGAGTTCTAAACACAAGCATGTCTTCATGTTAGAATGGATGCAGTAAGGTCAACAGCAGTTAGTATGTTAAAATGACCATGACGTGACAGCGTTTGTTGTGCTTGGTTGATTATCATCATTTCATATCTCAGGCAGACATCCTAGTAAACTACTGACTGCATAAAGCACGTTATTGCCCCAAAAGTACAGTAGAAATAGATTCACTGCAGGCTTTTAAATTTCTTTTAACACTTTCCTGTCCAGGCTGTTTCAAGCTTTTTTGTGCCAAAACAACCGGATCGCACGTGGCTTTGCGCAAGCATGACTCTGGCGCTGAAAGCAGTAGAGAGCTGTTCAAACGCTCAAAAGGCTTGGCAAATCCTGTAGTTTGCAATGAAATAATTTTTTAGATTAGAGCGTGTGGATTTTTTTTGAGTAACGTCATCAGTGGAGTGGAGGACTTTTAGGCCACCTTCACCCACTTCACCTGGCCCTGGGCCTTAGCCATTAGATGGTAGTATTTCGCTGAAGTTTTTATTGGAAACTAGGCTACAATCTGAGTCTTTTGATACTTTGGATGACCTGCTGGGGTTCGGGTTCAAAAGTTACGATCTAAATTAAACAAAATATTTGATTAATTAGATAATTAACTAATTTGTTTATTTTAGATTATAACTTTTGAATCAGAAACATTAGAAAGTTGATCCTAGGCTCGAAAGACTCAGACTCAAGCCTAATTTCCAATTAAAACTTCAGCAAAATACTTTGGTCTAGTGGTTGGGCCTTATGCCAAGTAACATGAGCCAAAATAGCCAAAAAACTACATCATTTATGACGCCACTCACAAAAAATTGCAAATCCCAACCAAAAAAATTTTCTTATTCATTGCAGACTAGAAGACTTGCCAAATCTTTTGAGGGTTTGATCAGCTCTCTAGCACAATTGGCAACTGAAAACTGCTGATTTTAGGCCGATTTCCAGGTACGAATGTGTTGTACACTGGATGCCAATGTGTTAAAGTTTACAAAAGTTTTTAAATATTATTTGTTGAGCCAATTTGTTTTGCGACCCCAAAATTACATTTAACGACCCCAAATGGGGTTGCAACCCATAGTTTGAGAATCCCTGGCATCGTCCCCCTCTTTCCTGCAAATCACAGTGGTTGTAACATAGAGGTTTCACTCTTTCTTGAGATAGTGCTGTTCTGAGCTTTGCGACCTTAATAGAGTATAGCATAAGTGATAACACTGGTGATTGTCAAATGGGCTAGTATTCCTTGAATGATATGGTGTTTGCATTATTTTCTCAACCCCAAAATGTGGAAATAATGTCAGACCAATGGAATATGCAACCATTAATGCCTAAGCAGGTCGCTTGGTAGAATAGCACCGTACTTCAATGGTGCAGTACATAAAATTGCATGTGCTAGATTAGGGTGTCTTCATGTTTTTTTCTCTGAGAAATTTAGGTCATTTGTCTGAATAACTTGAAAACGTCTGTCATTTTTTCAGATATTTTTTATGACTGAAAAAAGTATTTGATTAATTTTTGCAGTCATTGAAAAAAATTGTTCAGTGACTGAAAAATCACTGAAAAAAACAGGTGTCTTATGTGGGGTAGTTTCTGATGTACAGTTAAAACAAGTTAAATCATTCTCATTTGAAATATACATTGAACAATGTGGCACAAGCTTAAAAATGTTCATAATTTCTTTGGCAATCTTGACGTGTGAACTTTAGGTATGATAGGATTCAGTCTGCCTGTTAAATCGTTATTTGTTGCAGTTGACAGACTTCATGAGCGTGAAGTTGAAATGAAAAAAGAGTATGCTGCTTTGCATGCCAGACATACAGATGTGAGTACATGTTTTCCAAAAAAGATGTATTTTTGTTGCATGAGTGTCTTCATGTGGATGCATCATAAGTTATATGGCACATTATCAGAGGGTTAATCATATTGATAGTTGCTGTAAATTTTTTTGTGTTTTATAGATCATCACATGCAGTGATATTTTGCTTATCAACTAGCATTCAACTGGTCAATGTGTTCAAATGTTATAGGTTAATTAGAAAAGTAGCAGTCACCCCTGACTCTTTGCAAAATCTGTTCATCAATGGGTTACATACTCTCCTAAAATTAAGAAAATGGTATAAAAGCAGTTGGAGCAGTTGTCACCTATCAACATTTTTGTTTCTCAAATTTTTATTGAAATTGGTATTAATAGTGAAATATGCAGGTTACATTTGGCAAATACTTTGTTTGATCATAGCTTTGACAATTACTTTTTGTGCAAAACAAATTATGTTAACGTACAGCTCATCATTATTAGTGCAAGATTACAATGTTTTGGCATTGTTTACTTTCAGAAGGTGTAGTCACTGTGTGCTAGAACCATAAAACAAAAAGTGAAATTTCTGAAATACACACTAGTAATGGATAACAATTCATTTGAGAAACCACTTAATTTGTGTTGTGCATTAGAAAAAACATATGGTTAAAAGGTCACAATAAGTCCTTTTTTCTTTACAAGTGCAATTGAATTCACATAGTCAGTTGATTGAGTAACCTGTACCACATAATGTAAGCTTGTGCTCATTAAAAATTGCTACATGTTTGTATAACCCTTTAATGACCACGCAAGCCAACATATTGGCGCCCCTTTTTTGGCCATAAATCGCCAACCGCTAGAGCTATAGAGCTATGCAAATCCTCTACGGATTCAGCAAGACTTGAAGTCAAAATCGAAAAAAAATTTTTTCGTTTTGGGTTTGAGCTTTTCTGGGGGGAACGTCACAAGTAGGGGTGTTTTTGGGTTATTTTGGCCATCTTTGCCTGGCCCTGGGCGCTGTCCCAATGGGCCATTTTTTGGAATCAAAGTTTAGTTGAAAACTAGGTCAAAATCCACGTCTATAGAGCCCTTGATTGACTTTCTAGCATATCAGGAGCAAAAATTATGGCTCATAAACCAAAAATTGACCAAAATTTTGCTCCCCCAAAAGCCACTCTGAGGGGCATTTCTTCCCAGGCAATATCTCACCGTCAGATTGAGCTAGAGAGCTGTTCAAACCCTCTAAAGACTCTTAAAGGTATGTAGTTGGCAATAAAAAAAAACGTTTCAGTTTAGGATGTCTGGTTTTTTTTAATGCTTATATAATGGTAGGATGTTTATACAATTTTTGCTGATGTCGGCATTTTTGCCCGACCTCCTTTAAGACCCGCAGGAGCCATTTAAATGACATAAATTTTTTTGAGTTTAGCTGTTTTTTGGTTACATTTCGGGACTTTGAAGGGCCCGAATGGGTTTTTAGCGTTCATGGTTCCAAGATTAGGGCCAAAAAAACATTAAAATAAATAAGGGAAATCCCCCAAAAGTATTGAGAAAGTCTCTAACCAATTAGCTGTTTTTTGGCCTAACTTTTGAACCAGAAATGTTAGAAACTCAATCACGGCCTCTAAAAACGTGTATTCTCGCCTAGAATCCTAAAATACTGCGAGCCAAAATATTGGCGCGTGGGATCGGATGATGACGTTGTATAATTAACCAAAAACATGCCCCTGTCATGATCCCATTGGCCCAAAACTCCCCAACTAAATTTAAAAATACAATTTTTTATCTAAACTACACGACGCCACTAGTCATTACACAGTTTGAACAGCTCTCTAGCTCAATATTCTGCTGAGTTATGGCTGGCCAAAGTTTGCCCTGAAAGGGCAAATTATGCCTTTTCTGAAAAGTTGGAATGTGCAGCTCTAGTAGTTCCACTCATCTCATGGAATGTGCAGCTCTAGTAGTTCCACTCATCTTTTGAGGTCATACACAAGGTATAACTTACAAACAATAGCAGACATTTCTCAAGTTTATTGAAAATCCAGTCGTGTAGCATGTAAGACTTTATTTATTTTGATAGTTTTTATCAAAAACAAACAAGGCATTTGTTTCAGGTAAAAGGCAATACTATAAACATTATCCTCACCTGTGTTGCATTACTGCAATATGTAGATATCCACGGATGGACTTTTATTGGTTCTTCTGCCTTAATTAAAATGTTTCAAGTGTGTGAGTTACACTATATTGTGAAAGGCAGAATTGTAGTGACTTAGAAATTGAGTGTGTGCTCATTTGTGTTCTGCTTTACCATGCTATCCATTGAACTTGTTGCTCAATTTCAGATGATTCAATCATATATGGAGCATATTGAAAAGACCAAAACGATGCAACATCAGTCATCTTTGAGTGATGTGTCGCATAGTCCGTATCAAAACAAGTGGGTCATGTGAATTTAATTTCAAACTAAGTATTATGTATGTATATTCTTTTTGCAATATTTATAAAATGTATTTTCTATTACTCTTTTTTTTTAAGTAAACAATTAAGTATTTTATTTCATTCTGCAGTGTCAAGTGTTGCTCTGTCTATTATTTGCAGTTGATTCAAAAAAAAAGCTCAAAAATTTGTCATTTTAAAATATCTCCACAATTAACACCTTTGGAGTCAGGCGGATTTACCTTTAGGGGATTAATCAATTTGTTGTTTTTCAGCCATAACTTTTGAACCAGAAACGCTAGAAAGCCCAAGGCTCAGAAGACTCATATTTTACTTAAATTACAAAACATTCCCTATAGTGGTTGGGACCTAGAGCCAGATAACCTGAGCCAAAATGGCCTTAAACATACCTCACTTTGACGCCACCCACAAAAAAAACAAAACCAAAACCTTCAAAATTAAAAAAATGCAAAATAGAAGACTTACAACACCTTAAAGGTTTTAACAGCTCTCTAGTTCAATTGCCTGGTGAGATATGGAGCTGCAAAGTGACGTGAAAATAGTGGCTAATGAGTGATTTCAATGTACTAGTATATTGTACACTGACTCCCAACGTGTCAACAGAGTTTTCTACTGATGGCATGTAAGGTTACTCTCATACCAACCTTTCGTGGTACATTTAGAGGTTATATAATTACGAAGTTTCTCAAAGCAGCTGTAACTTTATGTGCCATGTGGAAGGAAAGACTCAGTGTGGTGAATAATGCTGGAAAAGTACCTTCATGGTGGAACCAGGAGGTAAAAGATGCTATTTGGACAAAAACACTTGCATACAAGACATGCCTTCAAAACAAAGCCTAATGTTCTTTGCATTTGCAGTACACTGAAGTGTGAAAGTCTGCAACCCACGGTCTTGCCATTAACTTGCCACCAATGCAGCATTCACTGCAAAAGTAATTGTGCAGCCCACAGCACTAACAAATGGAGATGGATGCCGCAGACCATTCGTGACACTCCAAAAGGAGCACAAAAGTGACTATAATGGAACTGGTCTGCATCATTGCAGAAATTAACTGTATTGCTTGGCATATTCATAAACATTCTTTGTCATGCCATCCTCTTTCAAAACTTTCACCATTTTTAAATGAAATTTAAGAACAGCTGTTATGAAACCTGACATTTCTTCCTAACCAGAGAGGTGCAGAATGTTTTATATCAAGAAAATAAAAACTGTTGCTTGGAACAAAGTAGACTAAAGTATGTATCCACCATTTTGTATCAAGCAGCTGCATATTTTGCTAACTTTCCAGTTTTTATAATTAAACAGTTTTTATTGAGGAAAGTAGAAATATGAGGTGATTAGCAAAATGATAAAACTTGGAGAAGTAACTTGATGATGCCTAGCAATAAAAAAAAAATTTGTTGCACGCAATCGAACTGTTTTTTTCAATAACTATGAACTGACTTGCAGCTAAAAAATAAGAGGTGTTTCTCAAACTGAAGACTCACTTCTGTGAGAAGTCAAACAAGGTTAGTGCAGACATGGCCCTTATCCTTATGTATATATTACATGTGTTAACATCTTTAGAAGTGGCATTTGAGCAAGGCCTGATTTAGTGGTTCCTGACCTTTTTAAGCTATTGACACCCTATGGAAGAGATTTATAGTTTGCAGCAACCAATGGCAGACACATAATCTTTCTTGGAAGTATGTGTATATTAGAAATAAAGTATGAAAGCTCATGTTACTCCTGAGTTTTGTAAATGGCACCCTGGTTGGGAACGACTGGTTTAATGATTTGTATATATTAAATCAACTTTGATGACTGTGGGTAGATTTAAGGTGTGTTCATTCACAAATCTGTCCAACCAACCTCAGTTGGAAGTTCAAATGCATCTAATACCAAAGATTCAACACCCCACAACCCAAGCATATGTTTTAGCATCTCTAAAGTGACACTGTTTTTTGGCATCCAGATAATGGCTGGTTTCTTGAAAGTTATGTAAAAAATACAACAAATTAATGCCAGATTTAGATGTGGCTACTCACAAGAATATTTAAACAGCTTTCAACATCCCATCTGATTTATACACTAACTTTAAGCAGGTGTGGTAAACATTTTTGCACATTTAGTATTAACAAGCAGTCATTGAATAATGCGTATGTATCTCAAACTTGTCTGCTTTGATTGGCATACCAAATCCTTATCAAATGGATAATGTGAAAGAGTTTCTTGTTTCATTATCTGCTCGATCACATTCTGTCTTTCTTCACAGTTTTGTACTTGGTGTTGCCCTTACAAAAATTGATTGCATAAATGATCTTAACAAAGAAGAAATAGTGGCAACGATGCAATACACGAATTTTTTTAGCACATATCTGCTACAGTGCATCAATAGTTAGATACATCTGCTTTAGATAAATACTACTGTTGCCATCATATCAAGTTTTTTTGCCTGTGCCCTGGCACGTGCTATAGAACTGGCAGAAGCAATGAGCACAAATAAATATTTTTACATTTTACTAAAAGCCAACATTTCTTGCTATACGCAAGTTATCAACTTAATTTTAATGTAGCTTTACTCGATGGTACAGGTAATATTACTTGATTTCTGTGTTGTCGTGATACTTTCCTTGTGTTATTGTTGCTGGTGCTGTTTTTGTTATTGATGTTACTGCTGCTTTAGCATGCTTTGGGTACTGGCATGATGGCATAGAAGAGTTAAAAATAATAGGAATGTCAAAGTTACAAGTATGTGTTTCTACATGCATGTTAACCATAAGTTCTAAATTACTTCCAAATGTTCTTTTTGTAATTTTTTGCAGTACTACCCTTCCAGTGATAAACTATGTGATGCCCCAGAATTGTAATTTAGATGCAAAATGCAAAAAGTGCCCAATTTAAATGTTATTGCATCCTCAGTGTGGCAATTGCAAAACATTTTTTGTTTTAGGCTGGAATTCATGCAAGTTTTTTTGGCACCCATGATGCAACATATGTGCATGCTGCATGAATTTGAATAAGTGTTTTACATGCGATAGCCCCATGCTGAGGTGATGTAGCTTTTAATCAAGTAGTGGACATTAGTGCTGTGTTTAAAATATCAAGCAACATTACCTGTGAGTAAGCTACTTTCTAAAGTATAGCTGATTAAATTGGAATCCAGCCAACAAGCATGATTTAGAAAAATTGTGATTACATACAATGGAATGTTTGTACAAATTAACATTGCTTTTCTCAGAGCTTAAATTTAAATGTTTTCATGATGTATGTATTGAGGAAGTTACTGGTTATTTTCAATAGATAGAAGATATGTTATGTGAAATGTGCATTCTTTGCTTCTAAATAATTTATCTGTCTATAGCTTTCTGATGATTGTCTCACCTCCACAGCAAAAGAACCATACCAAATTAGTTAGTTCTCTGTGCAAACTTTATTCAAACTTCCACAAATGTGTAAATGCAACGCGATAAATAAAAATATATGGAATGCAGCCTTGCATTACCATAAAGTGTAAACACGTTATGTCTTGAATGTGCAAATAACCACTGACCTCTTCTGGCCATGTTCATGCCATGCAAAACAATCTTCAGCAGTGACCAAAAATCCATTAAACTACAGTAAAAGAATGACTGACAATCAGGGTTTGATCAGCAATCAGGTGGAGACAACACATGAGGGCAATGCGATGAGTAATAAGCAGCAATTCAACAACTATTACACTGTCTGCCATTTCACCTGGGCTTGCTAACTTGTTTGTTTGCATTTGTGCTGTGTTCATGAATGCACTGACTACTGTAGATTGTTGATTTTTTCTTTTGTATCTGTAATTTTCTACAAGTTTTAGTTGTCTTTAAATCAAGTTTTTCACTGTGGTATTGGCATTAAAGTCAAGAAAAATGTTACAAAATGCTTATCAGTTGCTATAGTTACTGCAAAGCTCTGCTGTTTGATAGCAATCTGATGGTTATTGCAAGTGTGTGGGTTAGCAACATAAAATTTTAAATTTTGATATTTATACTCTTAATTTGTTGGTGAAAAAGTGCTAAATGTATCATCTTGCTGTAGTGTGCAGTGAAGCATTATAAACCCAAAGAAATTTCAAAACATCTAGGTTTTTCAACTATGTGTCAGGCATTTTGTGCAGATTTTTAGAGTATTGCCACAAAATATATTTTTAAAAAATTAAATGCAAAGTACCAAGGAAAATGTATTGTTTCAATTTTTTGTAAGAAGTTATTGGCATAACTACTATTTGCTGAGAATGTAAAAAATCTGAGTAACATTTTGGACTACTCTAATTCCATCAGAAAATTTTGGCTCTGGTGTCTGCTGCAGACTATAAACAAACTCTGTTAAAAAATTATTGCTTTAATCATTCACTTGCATCCTACCCATTACCTAATTCAAGTGCCTAATGATAGATAAGATGTCCAGGGTTTTTTAATGTGTTTTAGGGACCCGATTCGGGTCCCTAGAGTTGAAAATCGGGTTCCTAGAATCAGAAAATTATCATCGGGTCCCTACAATCAGAGAAAATCAGGTCCCTAAAATCAGAGAAATCGGGTGCCTACAGGTCCATACTGGGTTCCTAACATTTTCCTTAAAAAAACCCTAAGTTGTCAGAAAATAATTTTTTTTCTAAGCCAGTGCTACTTGTTTGGACAACTTGATGTTGTGCTCAGTTTGTGAGTAAGTTTTGTGTCATGTTGATCCCCACATTTGTACTTACATAAAATTCAAGATTTTGTGTTTTGTCTTAGTCTTCACTAAAAAATGGGAGAAAACCAGTAAGACTTGAAATTGTTAAGTCCTGATCCACTAAAAAGTTAGAAGTGTGTCAGAAGACGAAGGTATTCTTTAGATGCCCATTCATTTCATTCAGATATTGGGCCATCAAAGAAATTTTGACACAGCCACCTAAGCTCAAAGTATTAGAATAATGCTTCACTTTAATCTGCAAGAAGATTTTCTAATGGCATTTTTGTTGTCATCAAACAGCAACAGCGTAACTACTGCAGGCATGCAAGCTACTTTTTTCTGTAATAGCCTAAAATTTTGTATGGACTGACCAGTCAATAATCTCTACTCCTCAGGCAGGAACTTACACCAACTCTGTCATCGGAATCTCCTGGAAGTTTTCACGGTTCATGCAATGAACCACAAAAACACATCTCATCACCTGCTGCAATGCAACCTGATCAAACTTCAACACCTGACTGTGATCGACAGCACAAAAGCATAAAGGTGATCTTGTGTTTGTCTTCAATGTTGCTGTGAAATGTTTTCACATCTCTGTCGAGAAATATGCACAGGTAACTAGTCTATTTGTTTTGCACCTGGTATTGCTAAACATCAATTAGCAAATCAAGTAAGTAGTAGGTAATGTCGTGTTCTATCAAGTAAGTAGTAGGTAATGTCTATCAAGTAAGTAGTAGGTAATGTCAACTACCATCAATTAGCAAATCAAGTAAGTAGTAGGTAATGTCGTGTTCTTATAATATGTTTGGTAATATTTTTCGTAAATCATCTGAGAATTTGATATTAATTAGGAGGAAATTCCGAAATCGTCTGTTGAAACTACAACCTCTCCCTTGTATGGTGAAGAAGATTTGCAACCACAAACCCTGAATCAGAAAGATGGTGAAGAGAGTTGTAAGAGTCATTCACGATATTGTTATTTTATTATTTTGCAATCACATTGAATTAACTTTGATATAAACCATCTTGTTTGCAATACTGTGAGATTAAATTTGATAAAAGATCAAATCTTACGCTTTCGATTGCAGTATACTTTCTGACGCAGTGGTGACCCACTGCAGTTCTCATTTTCTGAAAGTGCTGCAGGATATGACATTTGTAATAACCTGTTAATTAAACAAAGAATCAGCTAGGCAAGTGTTTAATTTTTCAAATGGTTTTCAAAAATAAAATCCCATTTTGGAAATCTCATACTTATGTGAAAAAAATAGGAACTGAATTCTTTTCTGCAAATGTCAGGATTGTGTATTGAAACAAAAATTTGCCCAGAACTTTACCAGAACTGTGACCATGACGTCATCCAACTTGATGCTGGGCTGAAGTTAGGGGCTTGTGTAGTTTGTTCAGAGGCTTGGGCTTGAGCAAGTGTGGTCAGTGGGGTGGTAGGAAACTCTAAAATCATTTAAAAGAATTCAGAAAAATATGTCATTTTAAATAATTTAAAAGCTTTAAAAAAATTAAATTGCATGTTGTATTTGTTGACATGATATTAACGCAATAGAAGAAATGGGAAACAGACGAAATTTAGGAACAAGACTCCATAAAAATGAGGAATAGAAAATAAGCAATGAAATTTGGTAAAATCAAACGTTCTCAAGAAGCTGTTCTTTCATAATTCGTGATAGTTAGTGAAGTTCTTTGTTCCGCTTCTGGCGATATATCGTTGCTGCCCTGACTAGAGCTGGACTAAAAGCATAAAATGTTACCCAGAATGAGAACCAAGGTGGGCTTTCTGGTCGAAAACACTTAACCGCACTAGAAGTTTTTTGCCTCCAATCTGATCTTATTAAAGCTCATAGAAACAGGGTTTAATCAGTGCATTTACGTTGTACAGATATCTACGAAATGTAATCATGTGGAACTAAGCTTTCAGTTATCTGCTTCTCTTGCAATCGCAATAGTATTTGTGTGCGTTTATCCGGAACAAATTGCTGCAGTTGGTTTGCTGATGATCTTGTAAACATTTAGAAATCGCTGAACTGCTTGATTTAGGCCATCTACAGTACTTCGTACGTATTTTTGACAGCAATGACAGGACTTTCTGAGTTTTTTTTGGGAGGCTTTGCTTTCACATGTGTTGTAAAAGTAACAGTTCCCTTTCTAGATGAAGTTGAAATTTTATGTAAATTATGAGAATACATATCCCTTGAGCTACTGCTTGGTTTGACTTTCGCTCTCGCTCGCTTGTTGTTTTTTCCCAAGAACTGACCGTGCCTTGTGCTTCTAGCCGAAAAAATTTGGTGTTGCAGATCTACGTATGAATTAATATTTTAGTCTGCCACTGCGTTGAGCCTGATAGGGGCAATAGAACCTCTGTTCCTTTTTACTCCAAGTTTGCCAAGCTTAGAATTATGTTGATTCTATGGTGATTTTCCTGGTATGTTTTCAGATATGTCTGAGAATGCTCATAAAACTGGAGAAGTTGCTGTTGCTTCTGTGCAAAAATACACTGGTGTACAAGATGCTTCGAATGTGTTTAATGTTGAGCTAGGAAGTGACATGGAATTATCTGACCATCAAGGTAGCGTAGTGACACAATCTAACATTGGTGCAATCGTCATGTTTTTGCTTTTTTTGTCTTATCGCTTTTTTGATGACAACATAGTGCAGCATCCACACTACACCATATAAAATGGTTATATCCACACTACACCATATAAAATGGTTTTACTATCGAAGCTTGTGTCACTTCGCACGATCGATTCATTTTTTTGCACAGGAGTATATATTTCATTGTATAAACGATCAAGGCAAAAGAAAGTCTTGAAATAAAGACAAAGTTTTCCTAGTAAATTTGCTTGTAAAGGTAATTTTCAGTTCAGTCATGGGTAAAGAACTTATAATGTTACTTTTGTCTATATACTGTATGTACGTTTAATATACTGCATTGTACGCATGTATGTTACTGTTACTCTTATGATGCTTCGGGAGCGAAGGTGGCATATCAGTTTTCATAAGGGACAAAATCAGCTGCCCGCCATTTAAACTAACTATTAACGAAAACAACCAAGCCGAGTAGCCAGTGTCACCCTACGTAGGTGTAGGAGCAAGCAAATATTTGGGGGTGCAAAGGATTTTTGCCCAAATTATCCCAAAATTGCCCAAAAAGTTGTCGTGCAACTTTTGCCGACCGTTTTTTTGGTGTGGCCTCCAAAAATGGTCTTCACTTGTTTTTCTGCAAACGTTGGGCACCATTTTTGCCTCGATTTTCATGGATTGTGCCCAAATTTTCAGAGATTTTGCCCAAATTTTCAGTGATTTTGCCCAAAGTTTCAACAAATCAAAACTTTTGGGGTGTGCTTGCACCCCCGCCTCCTGCACCACTGTCACCCTATGATGCCGTATTGTTCCATCGCCGTAAAGTGCTGGATTGTATTTTAAAAGACAATCAGCAACCTCGCGATGACGCAGCGTGGGTCAGCGAAGAAGTCAAAGAAATGCTGGAAAAGGGAGAGCTTGAGTTTAGTCGGCGATCACCTGATGGAGATGAAGACCCACGTGAGAAGAAAATAGAAAAGTGAGAACTGGTTTTACATAGAAAAACTGGTTTTACATAACCTGTTACAAAGAAAAACTGGTTTTACATAAAAGAAAAACTGGTTTTACATCACCTGTTGCAGCTTAAACTTGTGGTTGCCACGCGAATCACGCCTTTGTAGTTTTAGAATCAATGTTCATTAAATGTCCGCAACAACTTTTTCATGAATAAAGTGTTTAAGAAATTCAATGGACTGTTTTCAAACGAACTGGTAAAACTAGTTGTGCATTTTTATTCTAATTTAAATTGGTTGACATTGACCATTGACAAAATTCCTTTGATTCAAGCTTGTGGAAGGTCGTTGGGGTTTCGCTCATCCTAATTGTTAATTCACTGTAACAAAATTTTTTACCTTCCGAAAGTAAACGTAAATGGCTTTCGTAGCTTTTCATCTCATGCCAATCAATCTTACCGTAATCCTTAATTTCCCAATGCTTGCTTAAAAGGGTGCGGTAAAGGTTGAACTCAGTCTGTTTTACCACTGTTACCAGTTTATGTCATTATATCACTGGATACATCTAATCACATTTCACTCCCTCTCGGAAACGAAGATGTGTCTCGCTTTGCAAAATCTCTGTTTTTTGAACAGGGGTATTTTTCACCGCGTGTGAGATAACACCGATTTTGCTTCTTTTTGTTCTTAAGGAATACATGACGTTCTATGACCACTGTCTTGTGGAGCTGATTTCATATGGAAAGCAGTTTAAGTTTTAAAGTGCTGATATAGCTCAAATTTTTGAGGCTCCACCTAAACCACAAGGCACCTCAATTTGTGGTGACTGTGGAAAGGGCTTCATTAAATTTGAACATTGCTTTTGTTTTGCGTGGTGTCAGAATGAAGCATTCGGCCTACAGAGGTGAATTTACAATGTTACCAATCGCAGGTTTACTCATCACTCTACGACCAGGAAAGTACATTTTGATGTGATGTCTTCAGTTTTTTCTTGAAAAAACATTGCGGTTAACCTGAATCCGCTCAAAAATGATGACTTATGCGATTTTCAGACTAGATACTATCTGTCTCCGTCACCAATCCGCTTTTTTCCCTCAACACGGCAGCTCACAGGACAGTGACGAACCGACTCGCAGAATTTTATGACGCAGCTATTTCAGCCGGGTCTGGCAAGCCTTCGATTCGAACTAGCTAATAGCGTCCGTGTGTTTCTCCAATTCCAGTTCGTGGTGAATTAAGAAACATTGCTGTACCTTACACTTACCGATTGTCCACACAATACCTTTTCTGTTTCAGCACGGGAATAGAAAATGCCGCTTTTGAGACATCTCATAATACTAACGTCAGCTCACTGTATGCTGAGATGTCCCAGCAAGATCTTGACGATGTGGATGAAGGAGCCGATATCTTCGGTAAAGTTTGTTTTGATATTCATGTTTTTAAAAAATTTATTGACGACTGCGTAATAAAATTAAACGCTCTAATTATGCTGCAAGCTTTCGAGGAATGAAGCCGGCTGAGTTTTGCTTACGTCTTTTTGCGATGGTTCAAACTTACACATATCTGTATTTGTGTAAATATCCTCCAAGAGAGACAAACACGGAATAAATTAGCAAAATTTTAAATAAGAGATCAATTTCGCGGATTTACTGCGGAATAGTTACCTTTTCTTCCCGAAACTGTTGTAATGGTAAACATGACAGAAATCGCACGACTTAAACCGGGAATGTTTTTTTCTTGTGCTTACCCGTGGATAGACATGCTTGATGCAGCCGTATATGCTAGGCGAGACGGATTTGAAAGCGTCACGCCATATATGCTAGGTGAGACGGATTTTAAAGCGTTTGCTGGTAGGTACAGTGTGAAAATTTTACAAAAAATATGTTTAAAAATGTTGTGTGAGGACTGATTGCATGCTCGACATACTGCACGGATTGCGTGTGCGGGTGAATGGATAAATCATCTTTGAGCTCTTTTTGCAGGAATGCGCAAAGAAGTGGACAAAGTGATTCAAGAAAATTCCAATCTTCTTGCGACGAAAAACGCTTTGAACGTGGTCAAGGATGACCTGATTCAGCAAGTTGACCAGCTCACAACTCAACAAACTTTGCTCGAGTAAAGTTTTAGGGCAGTTAATTTGCTGTAGCAAACAATCGGCTATGTTACTTAACCTTTGCAAGGATCCAAGTTTAGTGAATTCATGTGCCATATTGTTTTATGGAATCCGGACTGAACAACTTTAACTCAGAGATTTTTTTTCCAAAAAAAGAGTGATTTTTCTGGCATCATAACGCCTTCGTTCTGACCTTCTGAACTGTGGTCGTCTGCCATTGATGTAGATACTTTGTTTGCGACGTAATCCGCGTGTTGTGTAAGGTGATACAAACTTATGAACAAACTTTGCTCGAGTAAAGTTTTAAGGCAGTTAATTTGCTGTAGCAAACAATCGGCTATGTTACTTAACCTTTGCAAGGATCCAAGTTTAGTGAATTCATGTGCCATATTGTTTTATGGAAT
>JGI24022J15233_10001562_pt1 | contig 19498 bp, 13 predicted proteins | sample Ectturendosymbi2_FD_15233 | JGI IMG/M metagenome (IMG submission 15233) | reverse complement strand
ATTTTGAAAGCTCGACGTGACACGACAAAATTGCACAAGTCAGGCTACCGCCTGTAGCAAGATTGTCGTAAAATAAATAAATAAACAGCGTAAAAAATGAAATCATCTTTAAAAAGGCACAATTTTGCAAATAAGTAATGAAAATGTGGATGTTTCGACCTTTTGCACCAATAAGTAACCTGTGAAGCGTGCAATGGAGGAAACCAGAAGTGCAAATCTCTACAAACATTTATTGACAGAGGTTTCTTATCTGAAGTAAAAACATCACATTTTCTTAATTTTCAGGTTTTTGAGTTAACATATTGTTTAAATTTTTTTGCTATATCCGAGTTAAACAGCTCAAAATGCCCTGCATGTGAAACAGCAACGAACAGCAAGCACTTTGGATGTTGATCATAAGCAATCTACATTTGATGCATTAATGATGAAATCATCTAGAGCTTAACATGCTCAGTGATTGGTCGAAACATTTTAAACACAAAACGATTGCATTATTGCGCAACACGTGGATGCTTCGATGCCATTTTAACATGGTTCTGTGAATAGTGTGTAAGAAGGTGAGCTTCTAAAGATCAGAAATGTTCATAAAGCCTCTTTCATATAACAAGCATATAAGTAGTTACTGGAAATTTTAGTGACTGCAATGATTCTTTGTATTATTATTTTTTTCTTTATTTCAAACGAAAGGGTGGGTGCTTGTTTTGAAAGTTGTTATGCCTTCGGTCAGTTTTAAAGTTTTGCAAAGGCCTATGAGAAATGAAAGCAGAAACATTTTTGATGAGAACTTGTATCACAGTCAGTTGTTAGAATTGTTGTGTTGGAGAAAAACATCACGCTACGGTTGCTGACAAGGTTAACGCGCAAAGGTTAAAGGAAGTAAACTCGGAATTGAAGCATATCCTTGTCTAATCATCACAATTGCATCAGCAGGTAGTTGTGGTTTCCAGAGAATGCCTTGTTTGCATTTACGTTTCTAGCATATTATTTTTCACTGTAAAGTAGATTCCAGTAAAGATAAAAGAAATTACTGATGTGTTGGGAAGCAGATTGTAATTAAACTTAGGGTTTGATTTTTTGTAATAGACAAAATTGATAAGAAATTGGGAATTTAAGGAAGGTTTGTGAAACAAAACGTTCGACAAAGGATTGCAGACAGTCGTTACTTCTCATCTCGATCTACTGCAAGAGGTTCTTTGCCTGCGACACTCTTTTTCACCCAGCATCACGGTTGGTGATTTACATTTGTAAAGTTAGAGTATGATAAATTTAGGTTACCTAATCGCGTTTGTATCCACACAACTTCGAAACAAATTTGCCTTGCCGAGGTGAAAAACACGCTGGTGTAAATTTTTTAAAATTATCACATTTAGTAGCGCATGTAAAGAGTGTAACGCGTACAGTAACAAGAAAATCTATTTAAGAGTAGACCTAAAAAATAACGCTCTCTATTAAGTGGTGAAGCGAAAGTTATTAGACTAAGTATAAACAGTGCATGAATTATAAATCTTGTGCGGTTCTGAAAAAAAATTGTTGCAGTAGCGTTTTCGACGCTCATCAACACAAGCTTTTACAAATCTTGAGCTATTGAGAGCACAAGCATATTTTCCCCGAATGGTTTTACCCGTAATGTCGAAGTAACAAAAAAGTTAATTCTCCTAACATCTCAAAAACATCATCAGAGGGTTTGCCTCATACCAAGAAATTACGCTTAAATTCAGGCATACTACTGGTGAAATTACATCATAAGTCCTAACTAAAAACTGAAAAGAAGTACAGTATTTAAAGACTGAAAAAGGTTGAAATAGTTCTTAGAACTTTGGAGGCGTTTTGCCTGATTTTTATCACGTTTTGTAGGAGTTTTTGCAAACGTTTTGATGGATGGATAGAAAAGTGTCAGCTCCCCCACGCTTCTTATGGATATGCACAATAACACTGTTTTAGAGAACAAAAGAGATCTTTCATGGGTTTTATGTGTTTTATTGGTGTGATATAGATAGTCTTTACATAGAAATTACTGTAAATCAAAAATACTTTTTTGGCCCCAGAAATATAAAACAACGTACACTTCATGAAAGTGTAGGCTTGTTTATCACCTCACAGCTGGTATCAAAGCTGCCGGTACCACCTCACTATGCTTATGGAAACAGTTACTGAAAAAATTTAGTTTCATGCCAACTTCATTTCTTGAAACAAGTTGATATCTGGTTAAACTGCCTTTCAATGTATCAGCAGCATGTTAAGAAAAGCTTCTCGTCGAAAACAGCAAACAAAACTTTTTGTATATGTTTTATATCTCAATTTCACGGGTTAAACCTAGCGGTTTTTGCTAAAAAATATACGGGAAATGTGAATTGAAGTTTACATACATTGCGCTTTGAAAACATACAAAGTACTAATACCTCTTTTATAATAGGTTCGGGCTGTTGTACTCAACAGCAGTGAAATGAGAAGGGGTACCAATCACGGCACAATATTCATCGTAGTTCTTTTCCGTAAGTACAACATTTTTTGCTCGGTGGATGAATTTGCAAAAAATGTTCCATGCATATGTGCTATGCTAGGCTCACATTCTGCTGGAGTTGCTTGGCAATTTTTACTCTTGTAGTACTTTGACCTACTATTTGGCGTGTGAGTTATCCTCCGGAATTTTCATGTACAGCAACATGCACAGATGACTATTTAAGGGGTACCTCTAACCAGAAATGAGTTTTCAAAATCAGTTGGCTGGGAAGCATGCAAGCTGGTCCTATAGCATTTTGCATTTGTGATTAATCAACGTGAAAGTTCGTAAAAGTTGGGCACACTTGCTGAAGCATGGCATAACCAAAAATACGCATAACAGCTTTCCTCAGTAACAACAAACTACCAAAAAACCAAACTTTGTGATCGCAGGTTTGAGCCTTCCTTGCCACAGTTTCATTCACGATCTAGCCACAAAGATGAAAAATATCGAGACGGGCGTTCGCCGCCAAATAAAAGTGCTTGTCACAGACAAAATGTTAAATTTTGCGTTTCATTGCTAGTTCAATGAGAAGACGTAGCTTTGGAACAAAATTAGCGACAAAAAGACAGAAAAAGTCTTATAAATTTTAAACTGGAAAAAGATTTTGCAAATAAATGTAAAAATAAGCAAAACTTGTTTGTGATCTGTCTGGAACGTTTTTCTTAATGTTTCTAAAATAGTTGCATAGCAACTGCTATGGCATGCTTTTGCAAAACAAGTCGTTCATGAGCTTGAGCATTCCATTCAAAGTTCCGATTTGAATTAACACACTATAGCAAATGTCTGGCATGGGGTTAGAAAACACAGTAAACGACTAAACGACTAAATTCCTACTTCCTAAATCAAAATTATGAAATTATTCATGTATCTACGTTAGGTGATATGTTAAGCCCAAATAGCTTGAATTCATTCAGTGTATGTATTTCTTCAGATGTTTCATGTTTCAATTTGTGCTTGGTTTTGGGAGCACACCCTTTTAATATCGAATGGTAAGTTACAATTTCTTAAATTTCATTAGTTTGTTTAAAATATAACTCTAAAGGAGATTCATATTTTTTTAATTCTGGCTGTGTCTGGGTGATAAGCTGGAATAGCTAATAATGGCAAGAAGGTTCACTTGTCGTATTGTTTATACTGTCTCAGTTTACTTAAATTTGTAAAAATTTAATGCCGTTCGAGTAGTGAACACTCTTTATAGATGGGAACACCCCTGGTTAAGCGCCTTGTTATGTACTATAAAACCATTTTAATGAAGTTTTGGTGTACGTTTTTCTATGGTTAAGGCAATAAACCCACACGGGTTCTAGCAAATCTTGTACAACTGCTGCCTTTCTGAAGGCACTGTGGGGTATGTGCGCACGATCAACTGATCTGCCTTGCGATCCGGAAAACGCTCGGATCTGTGGAAGCTGTCACGGATCTTGATTAGTAGAGCTGGCTGTACTTATCAGGTCGGACTACGTTTAGAACAAACATGTACTTTGCATTCGAAGTCATTACACATACCTGCAATAATTTTGGAAAGACAGCATTTGCAGAACAACAAGAAACACAAACACTTCGAGTGTGCTTGGTTTACGCAAGCACACGGAAAACAACTTTGTATGGTCTGTGCAGTAGGCTCAGGCTGTTTAACACTTCTGTGATTTGAAAATATTGGTGCGCAATATTCAATCCTTGCGTTAACTTAGTAGAAACTATTTTCAAAGTCACAATAAAATTTCACTGTACGTACTTTCCCGAGCGCTATTTCTTTTCAGCATCTTGTAATCTGGTATCCAGATTTCGATTAAAATCAAATTTATACTATTTCTGAAATCCTGAAGTCTTGTTCAGAATACACACATTAAAATCAAACCAACATTTACGTATTACCCAAAATGCAATTTTAGATTAGCCACAGATCCAGTGAGCAGGATAACAAACATGCAACATGCGTATGTACATAACCAGCAGAAATACTTTGTTGTTTCGTTTATCAAATTAAACCTAACTGACCGTTAATTCAAGCTGTGATGGTTGTATAGAAATCTCTGTTATGGCACCTAATTGTCACGCTAAACTGTAAAACACAAACTGGATCAAAACTATCTTAGTCAATAAATGGCATGGCACATTAAGTTCGCGTAAATAAAACATCCTGCCTATGGGTATTTTTGCAGATTCTCCTGAAACCACTCACAGAAATTTCCAGCAAACTCAAGACTGATAATGAAATATTATAATAAATTCCTTTTTAATGTAATTTTCTTCGTTATTTTAGGAAAGAAGATGTGGCTCAATTGGCAAGAATAAGTAAGTGTTGCTGTTTCTTTGATGTCACTGATTGTCAGGGTCGGACTATAGTTGATTGCATGTCCGCTGCACAGACGACGGTCTCCCAATATAGGAAGACTGAAATATTGGAGGCATTTTTAACGTTTCTTTGTAGAGCATCAGTTATGTGAAGCTAAAATAATGAGAAATATTTAATCATCGGTCTTTGTGCGGTGGATCAATAAAAACCTACCGTTGCTTTTTCGGAGTGAAAAAATGTCAAGGCAACGGCGCTTCTGGTAAATCTTGAAACGTAACCATATGGCAACGGTATGTTGATTTAAAGTTTTAAGACACACTGCCAATGCTTTTGTCCAACGTTTATGCGCGATTTGTATCTTTGTTAAAACCTGTAGCTTTTTGCTACTGATATTTTGTTGATGGCTTATTTTTAAGTTGAGTAGCTTATCATACTTTTGCAACTTTTGGCCAATCTAGCGGCTAAATATGCTATGAAGCTTAATGCAAACTGCAAGCAAATGCACAGTGCGCAAATCTTTGAAAATGAGTTCATATGCAAGTTAAATGTTGATCAAAATAAGCTTTTTTTCATGACTTTTGGTTTGGTCCAACAAAATAATCTTTCTTATTTTCAGAGACGCGCCAAGCAAGCCATAGCGATGGGAAATTGTCAGACTTTTTGCAAGGTGAGATGCGTTATTGAATGTGAGTTGGAAACATTGCTGGAGGTTTTATTTCAAGTCGTGGAATTTTATACACAACAAACTTGTTTAAAAAAAGTCTTTCAAATCAATTTTGGGCATTAATTGCCAACAACCTTATGCACCAGAATATTGTGCCAACTACCAAAGTTAGTGGTAATAATTTGCCTTATTTGTAGTGCTAAAAATAACTGAAGTAGCCCTTTATATAAAATATGTCACTTTTTGATAATGTCAAAGTATCTGAAAAACATTTTGTAAAAAATTGTAGAAAAATTACCAGACAAACTTCGACGGTTTGGTGCCACATCATACTTAAAGGTAACGCTATTACCACCATCAGAAGGCTGTATAGGCAGCATTCCCAACTTTTTATTATAGAAAGGAAAGGCGAACAACCTCAAAATAATCTATAGATCCTACACCCAGTGGTGGATTTAGGGTTTGGGGGGAGATGCAAGACTGAGGGGTACCCTGATGTCGTCGTCCAAACTCAGTTAAACGTGATAAGATCTTTTGAAAAGCCTAGGAAGTGAATATGTGGGCCACCTTAAGATACATTCCTGAGACTACAGCATTACTGACATAACAAAAAAGATGCAAAAGGGTAAACATGATATACAACTTCAAAAACACTGAAAGATGGGAAGACAGAGCTAGCAATACATAAAAAGTTAAGCGATAGCAAGCTGGGATCGTCCCCCAATTCTTTTGTGTTCCAGTTGCTGTTGGAGGCCCCTTCGAAAGCAGAGCACTTACACATTACAGTTGCTATTGGGGGCTCCATTGAAAACGGAGTACTGTACTTACAAATTACAGTGGCTATTGTGGGCCCGTTCAATAGCAGAGTGCTTACGCGTTACAGTTGCTGTTGGGAGCCCCTTTGAAAGCAAAGTACTTATCCATTAGGCTACAGTGGCTGTTGGGGACCCTTCAAAGGCAGGAAAGGGTACTTACACATTAAAGTGGCTACTGGGGGCTTTTCGAAATCAGGGTATACTTACACATTGCAGTTGTTGTTGATGGCCCTTTGAAAGCAGAGCACCTATACATTTCCGTTGCTCCTGGGGGTCTTTTTGAATCAGACTATCTGCACCTTACATTTGCTGCTGGGGGACCCTTTGAAACCAAGTACTTAAACATTACAGTTGCTGTTGGGGAGCCCTTTGAAAGCAAAGTAGGCTACTTATTCATGATCTGCTTCGGAATATATTGTATGAGTGGATAATAAGTTTTTCAACAAAAATAATAAAATTATACAAGCGAAACACCTCCATGGGGGCCTGAGGCATGTGCTCCCCTCACCTCCCCTTACACACACCACTGCCTACACCACATTATGACGAAATGTAGAATCGCTGTGATGAAACTTTCTCGTTATGGTTCTATCAAATTTATTGGTTTTATTCTGTGCAGCTTGTGAGAACATCTCAGACCCTGACACCGTTTTAAAATCTCCTGTGGAAGGATCTTGCAATCAATTTTATCTTTGTGATCAACAAAAGCTTTATCAAGCTAGCTGTATTGAGAAGCAAGCTTTCGACGGCAACAACTGCGTAGACGCTGCTAGTATTCCTGGCTGTGAGCACTTGAATCAAAAAGGTAACATTTGTTGATCTTCGAAGTTTAAACAAAACGAACATGATCTTAGAGCTCACTGTCTATCGATCTTTTCATAGCCAAGAATCAGACGCTGCGATCTTATCAGAGTATATTTTGCCTGCTAGTTACACATCATCAACACTTATTCAAAGAGCTTGTTCATTTGTACAAAGCAGTTGGAATGACGTTAACCGCTGCTTACAGCGTGACATTGTTTTTGTGACTTTGCTTCAGATACAAAAGCACTTTGTAAAAATATTGCAGAAATCCTGTGCAGAGCTAGATTTTTTACGAACCGTCATTTTAAAGATGTTCATGAGATGGCTGGACAAGTCTTTGTAAACATTTTTTTCAATATCATTTCACTTTTCATTGGAACGCAAACCGAGTTTTGGAACATCCTCTTCTTCCGAAACGACTCGTGATGTTGCAAACAAGTCAAACGTTAAAAATTGAATGCAGGAGCTAAATATCTGGATGTCTTAAAACATGCACATAAAGGGGTTTATGGACAATAACTTTTACTATATATCAAAATTTAATTTTTGTGCTTTCCCGAAATAAATGCATTTTTTGAAAAAAAAGAAAAAATCCTTGAATTATAAAAATGTCTTTGCCATGCATGATTTTTAAAAGTATGTTGGTCACGCATGATGTTCCCTCGTGTCATTTCAATTTAAGCATACAAGAATAAAAAAGCAGCAAATGTAGGACATTTGCTAGCAGTGGTGTATCTAGGCTTGGAATTGGAGGGGCGAAGTAGTTAAAAAACACGCCAAATAACACTACCAAAGTGGTATTCAAACGTTTGAAAAGCCATGGGCGTAACCCGGAGTTCCACAGGGCCATAGCCCCCAAAATTTCTGCCATATCTTGTTTTTTTTGCTTTGGCAGGTGGTGTCCCAAAACAAATACTGTTGCTCGCTTAAAGTCTAAAGATTTGCCCCTCCAAAAAATTTTTGGGCTACGCTACTGCGAAAGGTTGAAAAAAATGTGCGAAACCCTTGTACTTAGCCCTTCTATAGAGTCGTTTAATTTCTGAACTGTTTCCTTGAAACGAACTGAGAAACAAAAACGTAAATCTTGTCGTCATTATTTCTTCTCGTTCTCAGAAGTTTAATAAACACTGGCCATATTCACGTGTGATACAGCCTAAAAAAAAGGTATTCCACAAAGAAAAAGGGCGCTATTCCACGGGGAGTAGAGGTGTTTGAAAGGTAAATTGCACCGAATTTTCCCCACAATTCGACAGAGTTGGCTCTCAGACCGGCATGTAAAATTAGTCAAATTGTTTTTACTATGCATCAATTTGTAAAATTGTGCATTATTGGGGAAGAAGGAAAGACTGAAACTGGTTTGAAAATTAGCTTCCTTACAAGTTTGTGGATCTTATCAGATATTTCACAAGAATTCTTCCAGCCATTAAAAGCGTACGGAACACTGATTTAACAAACTCGTCAACTCAAGCATTATCTTTAGACTCGTGGCCCGTATCTGAAGGTTTACTGAAAGAACATAAGGATACGACAAAGTTTACTTTACATACATCACCGGATAGATGTTAGCTAACACTTGCTTCGTAAATAGCGTACCTCTTTCCATCAAGACCATCTAATTTGCCAGTGACGTTGAAAGTGACTGAACCTACTCGATTTTGTGGGTCTCGATCTCGAAGGTCTCAGGTCTCCTCTCGTTGCAGATCTCGGTCTCAAGCGTTTACTCCCGGGACTTCAAATGTTCCATGACTTGGTAAAGCTTCTACGTTTAACCTTTTCCGTGTTTGTCCTATCTTCAGAGAAGAAAAAATCAAAATATTTTGCAAAAATGCTTGGGATTCAACAAAATTAAATTTCTCAAGTGTTGAGACTTTTTTTAAGAAATTTCAGGAAGTTTCGCGAACCCCGACAAACGTTCAGGCCTCGAGTCTCGGATTTTTTGACCAAGTCTCGGTCTCGAGGTTTCGATCAGTGATGCGGAGCCTCGAGACTTGACAACGGCGTCTCGAGACCCATTTTTGCGTTCCTCGGCCTCGAAAGATGTAAGTCGTGACCATGTGGTCTTTGTCGCGAGAGTTTGAGGCATGACTACAAATCTCCAGCGCTCAACCTGTTAATTGCTGTCAGTCTGCTTTTAAATGAAGGGAAAATAAAAAAACTGACAAATGGGTTAAATTGGATGAAATGGAAGTTAGGAAGAATGGATGATTTGTTTTAAAAACACTATAAAAAATTTTGCTAAGCCGAAAAATGTTTCAGCCTGGAGTTCCGCCCTTGCACGTTCACAGGTCTCGGTTTTGGTCTAAGACTTTTTTAGCAAACTCTCGAAATTCTCGTAAAGTTTAGACACCATTTGTAGCAATAGTTTGATGCATGATTCATTTGTTAAAGTTTAATTGAGAATATTTTATGTTTTATTTCATATGCAGTTTTATTCATGTTGTTGTGTTTCATACTGTTGTGTCTTTAGAACCAATGTTGAACAATAGCAGAATATAATATAACTTTATTTTTGTGCTAAGATCAGTAAACTCTAATTGTATTAGCCAGGTATGTTGAGAATGTTTTTATATAGGTATTCCTAGTTTACTGTTCCAACGTGTCTACAATTGGTAGGTTTAGGTCATCAACTTATATTTTGTAAATATTGAACTTGTTTTTTTAAAACTTTTGTTAACAGAGTTATGCTATCCCCCTTGTTTAAATGGAGGATATTGTATAAGCAGAAACGCTTGTCAGTGCATGGATAACTACACTGGCCATCGATGCATGTACCGTAAGTCAACTGTGTGTTCAGTGACTGATTTTGGTGAACTGGTCATCATTTAACATTTTCACAATCTTACCTAATAAAGCAAAATATACTGTCATTGAGATATAGTTGTGCAATGTACATGTACTGTACTTCTTCACTGAAAGTTTTGCCATGTAACTAAACAGTGCGTTATGCCACAGCGTTGATTAGAGTGTGTTGATCTGCAGCATGTATGAATTCAACAGAAAAAGCTGTAGATAGAAATATTGTATGCATAGAAAAAGTATATGTATTTTATATGCATGTATCTATGAATTAACTAAATAGATTATCTACACATGAGGTAACCTTCCCCGGGCCTCCCATAGGAATAATTTCACTTTAACTGAAAAGCACTAAGCATTCTAAAGGCTTCTATTTCAATGTGTAATTTTTCTTGATTTCTTCAATAAACATTTTTTGCACTTTCTAACTTTGTGTATTGCTGACAAGTTCATATTACTGAACTCTGATCTTCCCTCATGGTCAATTTTAGAAAGACTAACAACGTTGAAAAATCTGTTAAGGTTCGTGAGATCATAATCTTTAGAAAATTTATTGAGTTTGATAAAACTATCTTATGTTTGAGATCAACAGTGTAACGTACAGTGGTGTCAGTCTCATTATCGAGATGTTGATGTGAACGAGTCACTTATACACTTTAGAATCAAAGCCATGTTTGAGTCGTCATGTTACCGAAATGTTTGCTATGAAATCCCCATTGAATTCATTGTATTCAATTTAAGGCAATGCAGTACATGACATGAAAATTTCCTTGGACGCGTTGCTGGCATTTATAGGGTGGCTTCTGCTTTTTTCAAGTGGTATATTACGGTCCTTTCAAACTTGGTGCTACAGGATTTTTCGTGCAGCGGAACGAGAAGCAGTATGGGTGTATTTCAAGAGTTTGCATCTACTCTTGACTGGATTTCCGGTTTTGTTATGTTTATAAGCCATTGCTTGTTTGAGACTGAGTTTGTAAGTTAAATGCAAGCTATTACTTCTTAATCCATTTTGAAGCAAAACTTTTTGTGAACTGTCTTTCTTTTAATGAAAACTGGGCCTGATAAAATCTTGAACACATATTGCGTACTCAAGATAGATTCCTTACACTGCTTTGCCCGTCGACAAGGCTCTACAGTACAAAAATGTCTCAAATACTCCTTATTACGGTTTGATTCAACAACGTTGAGAACAATTGCGTGAAAAAATATTACCGGTTATTCAGAGCAAATTGCGGTCTCATATGAATTTATTTGTTAGGGGCGTTGTTCCGTTTATGTATTCATCTGACTTTTTCTTAATAGCAGTCAGCCCTCATCTAAGTTAACCGCGTAAACTCGTTTTTTGACCGCTTCGCAACTTAGTGCTGGCTGCAAATCACTTCATTGCTATTATTCATAAAGCAGTTTACCATCCATTTTTTAAATTGTGTTCTTCCAATGTTAGAGTGTTTGTTTTTTGACAGAGTTGTATAGCGGCAATGCCAATGTTTCTCTAAACGCTAAGTCGGACATACATGGAATTATGTGCACAATGTTTGGAGCTGGCAATGTGATCACATTTGATGGCCTTGTTTATGACTTTCCTGGAGTCTGCCAATATGAAATGGTTTCTTTCAGTGGCACGCCGGATTTTAAAGTAAGAAAAGCTGTTGTTCGCGAACAAGTTTGCTTGTGCTCCATAATGAGGAATGTCAACATCCTATTTCAGTACGGTACTTTTCCATTTTACAGCAATATTACTTTTCTTGTTTCCAGTCACTGCTCTGGCGGTAAAGAAACAATGTTCAGCGATGGTGTATCAGTGTGTCGATGTGAACAGTAAATCTTTAAAAGCTGCCATGGCCCCCTTATTGTGTTTCATGACATACTGTTTAACTTGTACTACTTTTTGCGTGGCACGGTTACGAAACATCTTTCCTTGCGTCTAATAAAAATTTGAAGCTAAACCTAAGCATTTGAAAATGCTAACATTTCCTAAATTACAATTACACTTGTAAAAATGTGGCATACCCTATTTAAGAAGCAAGGAGCTGCTTGTAGTACAATAATTTTAGTTGTTATCAGTTGTCATCAAAACGAAGCTTTCAGTTTTTTAAGGAATAAATTTCACTAGGGAAAGCAGAGCAGCGATAGATCAGGAGGCATTAAACGTATTAAAAACAACATCGCAACTGATATGCTTGTTTCTTTCCAAATAATGTTTATTAGACAAAACTCGGCGTTTTTATTCCAGAAGTCTTTCATAAAAATTCCATAAAACCAGGCAACAAAACGAACACGTTTCTTGTTAATAGAATAAGCAAAAAACTAATAAAATAAACATAACATGTAGTGTTTGCTGGAATAATAAACAGTGGCTGATATTAAGCAGTACAAAACTTTCTAGTGTGTAGATCGTTTGCTGTGCTTATATGCTCACTGGTACGTTCTTACGCACCACAAGGTCAAACTGCTAGCTTGAGTTCAATGCAAAAGCGCACACGTAATGGGACCATTGTCACATTAAAAGTTTTTCAGCGATTATAACAATAGACTCTATAGAAAATAATTCTGAATTTTCTAGATGCGCGATTTTGCAATAAACTGTGTTTCAAATCGATATACGATGACATTACCTACAATGCTTTTATGAAAAAAGGCACCTCCACCCCTGATTTTTTTTAGGTGCAGGGAGAGAAATGTTCCCGGTTTTCTAGGTCCCTGAATTTTACCATGATGAATAAAGTTAAAAAATACTGGTGATTTCATGATTATTATCGTGTGCTACAGGTTCTTGTCAGGAAAAGCCCTTACTGTACAATGGAAGGAAAATACCAATACAACTTGGGAAACTGTATTACGAAAATCACCGTCTACATTTCTGCTTCGAACTTAAAGGTCACAATCACCAATGCAGAGATCGCAGTAAACGACGAAACGTGTGTATACCTTTGTTCGTTTTTACGTACTCGGTTCATTTCCTGCCTAGGTCTTCGAAAAGTCATGATTCGTACATTTTAAATTCCGCCGTGCGATTTTTTGCAGCTGAAGGATTTTTTTGGGGGGGCGAACGGAATGCAAAAGTACGCGATAGAATGCCGTGCACTTTAGACCTGGTGGTTGAGTTTGAGGATAGGTAACGTGTAAACTGGCAATAAACGATTTAGAACCCAGCAAGAGCAGAACTTAGATCCTTGGCATTTCAACTGAGTAAGGACGTTTTTTTTTCGCAGCATTTCTGTGCCTTACGATGGACATGGCATTATGATAACTTTAATCCAGCCTTTCGTCATTCTGACTCTGGGAGACATGACCTTGAAATACGACCGAGGAATGAGTGCTGTTCATGTTCTTCTACATGCAAAGAAGTTTATCGGGAAAACACAAGGACTGTGCGGAAATTACAACTCAAAAAGTGCGGATGATCTTGTGCTGCGACAAGGTAGATTTCTTACTCTCCTTTATTTTTATGACAATTTTCTGTTGTTTTTTGTTGAAGTTTTTGCTGAATGTAATTGATTATTCGGGTTGCATTGAGTAGCATGTACCTTTAACTTCGTTTTGGGTTATGGTGTTGTTTATGTTACTGTAAATCCACTGAATTAGGCTTAGTTTGGTCTCACTCTGTGTAGGTTGCCGCTGTGTCTTTATATGGTGCAACTTCCACAGTTACGTTAGTGTTTCAGTTTTTAGGACTTTATCCAGGTACCTGTTGCTCCCTTTTCATCAGAAATGCGACATCTCAGTCATAACATTATGGTGGTAGTTGTTTAAATTGCGTGGAAAACAAATGACTGGTCAAGGACCTACTAGGAAAAATCTGAAATTTCATACCTGAAAATTTCATTCTTTCAAGAGATTTCGCTCCTTGTAGAAATCCATCAGGTTCGATGATGACTTCCTCCTTACTAAATATTAGTAATACTATTAATAGATTTATTACATTTTGGTTGAGTGCTGCATTGCGCGAAAATTATTTCACACTCTTCAAGAATTTTTATCTCAAAATTTTTAGGCGTAATAGGCAAATTTTAGAAATCCTCATTTTTCGCTGAAAATAAGATCTGAAAAGAACTCCGAAAACACGTTTACTGGGTTCTCGATTTTGTGATAAACTGTTTTTCTGTGGCACTTTCGTGTTCCACTATTTCTTGCGGCCCAGGTGAAACAATGGAAGGTGCGATGCCAGGGCATGTTATTGCGAAAACGTGGGTCCATCGCGATGTTGACGGAAGTTGCTCTGACATGCAGATTGTCTCCGAAAACTTTTCTGATTGTCAAGCTTCTCAGGTACACCTGTGCGTTAACCGTAGATGCCACCAATTGCATGTATGACAAAACCCGAATGGGCAATAATCGATAATATTTATTGTAATGAAGTGTCCACTGTCCAGGTAATTTTGTACATGTTTTTACCGCACAGGTCAAAAACCACGTCTATTTTCTGCGTAAGTTGATGCATTACTTGCGCTTGGAGTGCGTTTGTGCTTGGCCACATGTGTACTGTTTCACATTTTTAAACACATTTCTAAGGTTGTTTTGTCTAAATCCAACATGATATCTTCTGAGTTTTTTTAAATACAAACTTTCTATATTCTTTTCAAATTTGCCATTATTTACCTTTCCCAATCAACACAAGTTTCTGGCATGGCATAAGCATTCCTTTACATGGGCGAAGACCCTTTAACCTTTACGAGAGATTGTACCGCCTGTCGTGTAATGATGTACTATGTTAGACTCTACCCTTCTTTCGCTTCTGTTAAAGAAACTTAACGAATGCTGGAATTATAGTGCACTTTTCAGGCACTCGGCTACACGCGCGCCAACTCATCAAACACGATAGAGGTCTTGTGCAAAACTGCGCTAAAATGATTTTGTGTGCGACAGGCAACAGCAGTGTTTCCCAACCTTTTTAGGCTTACGGCACCCTACAGATGAGATATATAATTTGCGGAATCCAATTTCTAACTCATAGAAATTTGCTTAAAGTTTGATAACATTTTGAAAAAGTATTTTTAATGATATATCGAAAAACGTATTAGCTGAGTATCATAAACGGCACCGTATAGGTTGCCGCGGTTAGGAATCACTGGGCTACAGCGTAAGTTGCGTCTGTAGTGTTTTATTTGTTATTCAAAATACGTTTCCGAATTTTTTTGTCGGATACCAACATAAGACAACTCAGTTTTCGCAGTTTTTGTTCTAAGCATATAGATCGATTAGATGCCAAGGGTAAACGCAAGGGGGGGATTTGGGGTTAACCCCCATTGAGCTTAATATTTACAAAACTTTAATACCTGCGCAAAAGGGATTAATTGTTTACGGATACTTTTTGCATGTTAATTTGTCGACTTAATGCAAATACCATTGAATAAATTTGCATGCAGATTTCAAGGAACATTGTGAATGGGCCAAAAGCCAAATTTCAAAATGTTAAGTTTTGGTGGGAATTTGGGTTATCGCCTATGTCCAGATACCACCTCACCGCTTTTTGCGAACCTTTCGTCCATTTCGCATGTTTAAGATTATGTTCCGCAATAGTTCAGTTTAATGGAAACGATTGCCTTTATTTTGTCTGTGAAGGCTGATTAACGCAAGCGCTGGCCGCATTGACTGCATTACCAATTTCTGTAGCATGATAAATCTGTTGCACGAGCTCAAAAACAGCCGTTTTTAACAAAGAAGGATTCAGGTATTTGATATTGCCTCAGCAGGGAAAATGGAAAACAAAATTTGCTGGACTTCTATACATAACAAAAAATTGAAAGTTTTCTTGCATACTTATGCGCATTCTCAATTCTTGTGTAGTTTAGCAAGATTCTATCTTGCAAACCGGGGTGTGCGCCAGCCAATCCAGCCGCCCACCTACGCTCGACTGCTCGTATTCCACAAACATTAGCGCAGCCTCATTTTTTTCGTTGTAAATTGCTCTGACGCAGTGATGAGTGTCTTTTACTCCCCTGTTTTAACGGGAAGCCTGATATTTTGCAGTTATGAGCTGCTGTGTCGTAGCGTTGAGTTTATTTTCCTTCAATATCCTAACCTGGAGCGCTGAAAGTTTATAAAATTAGCGGAGTGTGTGTAGAAGAATATGCATGTTATGTCAACAAACTTCGCCAAAACGTTGGTTTGGAAACATGAATATGACGTCAGATTGTGACGTCACTAATAGCTCACACCAAATGCAAATGACAACCATATGCCACTGAATGACCCCCCCATGAAAGTTTTCTGCCTACGCCACTGGCAGATGCATCCTTCATGATTGCTGTTTGTTTTTGTAGGATGTGCAGAAAATTTGCAACATCTTGTTGTCGCGATTTACCTCTTGCCACAATTATCTCGACCCAAGCGAGTTTTTCAGTCTTTGCAAGAAAGAGCTGTGCAGGTGTAATTACTCTATCAACGCCAACTGTCACTGCGATGTCGTCACGCTCTATTCCAGAAGCTGTGCTCTTGTTGGAGGGAAACCCCCAGAATGGAGAACAGAAAATCAGTGCTGTGAGTAAAAGATAACGAAGAACTTGATATGTATATCCTGTGCAAAAGACTGCTTGGAAAGGATGTTTTGCCACTGTGTTTCGTTAGTTGCTTTGACTTCGTCTATGCGTTTTATGTATACTTTTCAATATCAGTGTTTCTTGGACTTGACACTAGATAGTTTTTTATTAAAATTACCCGCTTGATTCGTGGCAAAAAATATTCACGTTTAGACCGCGTCTGTCCTCAACAACTTCAGTGGATGGAATGCGGACAGGAATCTTCACAGACGTGTAGCATGCCTCGCCTACTGCCCGGCCAGGATTGCTTCGACCGCTGCCAGTGTCCAGCCGGTACGTTCACTTTACAGTCCTTGCCAATTTACCAGCATTCCTTAAATCTTTCGCTGCGATTTATCAGCGACTTGAATATCTTCGAAAACCTTCTATGGCGCTGATTACATGTTTTGGATCTTTAACTATTGCAGCCCAGTTGTTGTCCTTTTAAGCGTACACGTTGATCAAAACGTGGTGACTTGGCATCATTCCGCTGTTGATTTTTCTTCCGGCGTAGATCTGTCTCATACTCAGTGTACTTTTGTGCCGTCGGCATTAACCGGATTTTTGTTTGCAATACTTGCCACCCGAGCCTCAACTTCGTCAGGTTTTCGACTGTTGCTTTATTCCAGGAACCTACGGACTTGGCAGCGAGTGTATTGCCCTTCCCAACTGCCCCTGTAATCACCGAGGTGTGGAGTACAAACCCGGGGATAGGTCAAGTATTTACAACTGCAATGACTGGTAAACTGCCGTTACAAATTCATGACAATTGCTTTTGTAAAATTGATCAAGGATCACATCGCGGACAACTCAACCCCTTCACTGCGTTCTCGCCATAAGGAACTCACCAGAAAAAAAATCCTTTTATTTCTTGTTACTTGTGAGAAAACCTTGTGATTTGTTTCACTTGGACTATTTATGTGGAATTGAACGTTTGATGTATGGTGTCAGAATGAGAAACAACTGATTGCAATGCCACCTTATAATTTTTTTTCGCATTCGACTTCGACACAAATGCTTCGCCAACGACTCTCGATTCGAGTTAAATAAGTTCGTCTGAAGTGTATGATTAAATTAAAGAAACCGTACGTGAAAAGTTACAGAAATATTAGACGGGTTATGCGTTCGTCGTGGCTATCGTGTCAGCGTTATAAATTTCAGCTGTGGTACCGATTCGCAACTTCTGCACTCCCTGAATAACTTGCGTTAATGAGCAAGAAAGTTATTCTTGTCCGTCCCGACAAAAGCATATTGCAGTCATTGGTCGACTTAATTGCCATTGACCAAGACCATCTCAAATGCTGTTAGTATTTCTGCTGCCGATCGTAGCATTCATAAAAACAAGTTTGAATTTGTTGGAGAACGTTTACGAGTTATTCGCAGCAACTGAACGATCTTGTCTGGAGTTTCCAACTAAAATTGTTACTGTATGGAAGCCTACGAGGTTATATCTGAACGTTATGTCCACAAATATTTGTGCCGATACCGCCTGCTTATATTTTTACACACAATAAACAAGACATAAGCTTTTCGTTTCTTTTTTATGTGAGCAGCGTCTGTACATCAGGACAGTGGGAATGCGAATCGTCGCTGTGTCCCAGTACGGCCCAAGTTTTCGGGTTTGCACACTACAAGACATTCGACGACACGTTCTTCTCCTTCGTCGGCCATTGTCAGTACGTTTTCGCCAAGGACTGCGTAAACAACACTTTTCTTGCGCACCTGGATATCGCCAAGTGTGGGTCAAGCACTGAAAGCACGTGCTTGAAATCGTTCACTCTGCGGCTTTTCGTTGGTAGCCAGACTCAGGTGCGGTAACTAGGGTGTATTTTTTTGTTCTGGACTATAGAATGAGCTAGCCAGCGGTTTTCAGTCGACTTGAAAATTAAAAGGTCTGGTGTTCAGGATTTTGATTGGTTAATTAGGGCAAATTTTTTAAAAAGCCGCTGAGTATACTTTACGTTCATAGTTTGGACCGTTTTCCTTTCGCTGTTTAAAACTACAGCGTCTTCAAAATTTCTATTGTATTTCACTAAATTTTGATTACACTGTGGCAAAGCTGTGCGTGAGTGTTACTTCGTCGCAAACCTAACGTAAAGTCTATTCAACACAGTGATGTGGGAGGTAGGGTGCAGGGGTGCACCAAAGCACTGTGTGGAAAGACATTCTGTCCCATGCAAACGAAATTATTCTAAAGATAATGTTAACCAGCTCTTTTCCTGCGTTTGCGCTAAAGGCTGTTTGGTTTGCTCTGATGCCACATCCTTACAGTTTGCCTCGAGCCGTGGATACACGGGACCGAATGCTGCTTTGCTTGCGAGATTGCCCCAATCTTTTTTTGCCCCAACTAACTGGCTGTCGAGGAATCACGATTGTTTTAATATACGTCTAGAGTAGATGGTACTTCTGGCCATTCAACCTCAACCATTATAGGATGAAATGCGTAAGTGGAAAACAGGGGCGCCGGAACAGCGGTAGGGCAGGCAGGGCAGTAAAAGAGTTGAGGGCAATGGGAACTCGTGAAAAAACAAAAAAATCTTTACCAATTACGGTATTTATGCGATTGTTAGCCGCGGCTTATGAAGTTTTTTTTTTCGTAATTTCGTACGGCTTGCTGTCAAGGACGGTTACAATCTGGGGCGGGTTACAATTTTTTCTTCAGTTTATCATAAGGTCTAGAAGACGCTCAGTCTTTTCTTGGCTACGTTTTGTTGCCCAAAATCTCTATTGGCAACTATCTGTCCTTTCTTCAGCATCACGTGCTCGCTCCGTCACAGGAGGGATTATGATGAACAGAAGGCAGTTGTGGTGTGAGCATCATTGCCAGGGTTGCCAATAAACACAAACGTACTATACACGAAAGTACCTCAGAATCTTAGGTAACCTATCTTCAAGTGCGGCTTACAATCAAGGGTGGCTTACTATAAGGGTGGCTAACAATCGAATAAATACGCTATGGTTGTTTCTGTGCAGCAACAATGTTGACCTCACAAATGATAACACAGATTATAGAAAACCAAGTATGTAGTTTCCACGATGGGTGTAAGCAAGGAATCGATCAGCAAATTTTTAATAGGAAATCGATTTCACGTAAAATTNCGC
>JGI24022J15233_10001559_pt1 | contig 19507 bp, 16 predicted proteins | sample Ectturendosymbi2_FD_15233 | JGI IMG/M metagenome (IMG submission 15233) | reverse complement strand
TGGTCCTTTTTGATTCAGGTCACCTGCAAAATGAATGTGAAAGGCCAGACATGGAATGAAAATATATGAACATTGACAAGGCCCAATGAAAAGAGCCAGATTCAACAAACTTACTCAGTGAAGTGGTTGGTGGCACAAATATACAAAGCATGCAAGCTCATGTTCTACACCTGTGTTCAGTGGAACACCCGACTCCTGTTTCGGAACAGTGAGATTGTTATGTAACAGTTGCAATAATTTTTCAATAAAATCATCTAGGATTTGTGATGGTACCGAAAAAATAATGCAGTTATGCGAAAAGAACAAAATGAAATGGCAGCTAGAAACTCACAAAGTAAACACAACGTTGGTCCAAGCGCTTCGACCTTTACTTCATGCTTATAGTTAGTATGCTTGGACCAGTGTTGTATTTAATTTGTGAGTTTCTTGCTGACATTTCAACTTGTTCTTATTGCATGACTGTATTCTTTATCATTCCCGTCACCCAGCGTAGATGCTTCTACTGAAAATTTATCACTGCTGTTACGTAACAGTCCCACTGCTCAATAAGATTGCCATTTGTTGCTTTGACTTGAGCTAAACTAGCCCAACCTTTGTTGAGTCTGTCCATTCAAAACAAGCGTCTCATAGTTTGTTGCCAAGTCCCTTTGAATATTTCTAGTTGCATCACTGCCAGTTACTATACCAATCTGTATTATATCATAAAATAAGCGCAATTTTATTTTAAAGAAAGCGAAATCACAGTTCCAGCAACACAACTTTCCTTGCTTAGAATATAGTTGCAACCTCCTCACCTAAAACCTCCTGGCAGGCCTAATGCCTTGAAGAGGCCAATAACTAAATAATTAATTCAAAAATTGTGGGAATTATAACACATGCATAGTTGTACAACAAAACACTATCAATATTACATATATATATATATACTGTATATATATATATATATTACAGTATATCCTGCTGATTAGCTGCCTATGCAACTGAAAAACCTCAGCAACAAAAACTCACCAATAGCGAAATAACATGGTGGCACTGTTGCCACATGAGGAAAGAACATGCCATAGAATGTCAATCCTGCACAGGGGTTTAATAAGGGGGGCAATGGAGAACAATGCCCTGGGTGCCAAAACACTGAGGGAGGGGCAAAAAGTCCCAACAATCTTGCATGTACTTTCTTCAATCAATACAGTACATTTGCACCGAAAGACCTTAGGCTTGAACATTGGGGCACAAAACTCTTTTCTTATCCTGGTGCCATCTAACCTTGGTATGCCCCTGCTCCTACAAAACTTACATTATAGTCCAACATGTTGCATGTAAAATGATGTACTTGTCAATAGAAATGTTTTCTCATGCCACTGTGGCTAAGTGTTTTCTGAAATACATTGAAAAACGTACATTCTTGCATGGTGCATAGAAATGAGGTTTGTTGTGTGATGTACCTTGGCACTGAATGTGTCAACAGAATAATTATATGGGAAAAGTTTATGTAGATCCTAGGTGTCAGTTCTTAACTTGTATGCTTAGCTTTTATTGTTTTCATGTTGTTGCAAAATGTTGGTCATAAGTTTGAATTTGAGATTGTATGTCACATGCGGTTCAATGATTCTAGGCAGTCTGGCAAAAATTACAATTTTTTAAGAACAAAGACATCATACTAAAATGCATTAATGTAAGTTGACCTCTTCTCTATGCTATTACTTTTAGGTATCTATTTTATGGTGCGCAGCTTTTGGCTGGAATAGGTTCTACTCCTCTTTACACACTTGCCATTACTTACCTTGATGAGAATGTCACGCAAAAGCAATCATCAATGTACCATGGTTTGTATTTCTTAGTTGCACTTTGCTTAGTTTACTATTTGCCCTGGATTGCATATGTTTGCAAATAAATAACAAAATCTTCCATGATATTTGTTCTTTTACAGAAATTGGTAATGCTGGGTCTTGGTTTATTGTTGCAGGTATTTTTTACGGTGTTTCGATCATTGGACCAGGCATAGGGTTCTTAATAGCAGGTCAATTTTTGAATCTGTTTACAACTTTGGATAAGCAGTAAGTGTTTAACTGAGCACTATAAAGTGCAATAACTTCTTAATGTACGCAATAAACAGTTGATAAACTTTTGCAGTATTTCGTGTTTGATTGTATTCTACTAAAACTATAAGATCATCATTACTTCAAGTATGTAGGAACATATTACAGATTTTTTGCAACGCTACACCATATGTGGATATATCAATTTTCAGTTTCAGTGAGTTTGTTGATGTGCTCATTTGTGATGATAAAATTTCTGATTTTCTAAAGCTATGTGTTCCACTTAAAACTGTTTTTTCAAGTGCTATTGTGTTCAATATACAACATCAGTTTGAAGCTCATTTTAAAAATACAATTTGCATATTATCAGAGTGAAGTATAACACGTTTTGTTTTAAACTAGCATTTCACTCTTTGATTTATTCTTTGCTGTATTTTTGTAGCCTTTGCGGGGGTGGGTGACAGCATCATTTACAGTCTTGAAATTTTGTCTGCAACTCAACTGCAATTTATGTAATCATACCTGACCAACTTTAGTTGGTATGACAATCTAACTCTGAAATAAAGTAGGCTGAACTGGCAACTTTATCCCAATCATTGTTTTCAGACATTTGCAGTATTGCCTGTACTGAAGTATTTCTTCATTTGATTTTTGACTAGGAAGTTAAATATGAAAGATTTGATAGCTAAATACAAACTTTGCCAATGTATCTCAAATATATGTTTTCATAAAATCCCTCAAGCAAAACCTGTTGGTTGTATCTTTGTACAGAGAGGACACCAATGTTCTCTCTAAGGTGTGCAACTGTGCAAATGTGCGTTACCACCAGACCATCTGGGCAGTGAAATCTCATTCTTGCACACTTGCAACATTCGAAAACATTGGAGAAATACAAAAGCAAGAAATTGTTTGAATTAAATGTGTACTTCGTTTGTATGTTCAAAAGATCTTATATGTGTTCTAATAATTCACAAAGTTTGTAAGGTATTTAGAACTCTGGTAACTCAGGCTAAAATGTTCATGCTCACTGAAACAAACATCTGCTCAGTGTAAAATTTTTTTAGAGGGAACATTGGAGGACACCAAATCACTTTACTGCAAGTGTAAAGCAGTTTAAACTCTGACCATCTATATAAGCATTAAGCAGCACCATGTACAAAAACATTTTAAAAATTTATGCTAGGTAACAAACAAGGACTGAATTAATGAGATGCCAAACTTGAAACAGCAATGAAATGAAAAGTACGTTCTTGTTGCTTTTTGGCACTCTGACCCTGGTTTTAACAAAAATTTGATTCCTGATCCACTTCAGTTTTCTTAAGTTTACTGAACTCTTAAAGAGGAAACCCTAGAAATAGGTTATTGTATAGTTCTACTATTGCATCTAAGTGCTTACGGTTCATTGTATTTTAACAGTTTGAGGTTTACATATCTGTGCAACTTAATTTAAATGTGCACAGCTGTTGTTTCAAAGTTATGGATGTTTTTTCTCAGGCTTGATATACCAAAAACAAGTCCCCAGTTTGTTGGTGCATGGTGGCTGGGACTTTTAATATTTGGTGCTGTCTTCCTTGTGACTGGAATACCTGTGCTAATGTTTCCACAACAACTGCCAGGAACAAGCAAGTTCCGAAAAAACAGAGAAAAAGAAATGCATAGAAATGGCATCATTATGAAAGAAAAAAACAAGCAGAGAAACTTGAGGTTAGCATAAAATTTGCAATAAGTTTGAATTTATTGGAATGGCACTCCTTAATCTGAGTTTAATCAAACTAGTGGTATTCAGCAATCGATTCTTAGACATTCAATGAAGATAGCATCTGTTTTGTGAAGAAATAGATAACAGTGAAAAACATGTGCAGATTAAAATGTTAAACGAATTAGCAGAATTAAGCAACACGGCAATAAAAGGTAAAATAATTCATGCAACTTACTGAAACCTATGTAGAAATGTCTGAGTTCCTCCTACATTATCTTCAAGTAAATTATACATATATTTCAAGGGGTTTGGTCAATGCAAGGATTATGATTACTACTTTGGTATATCTGGCTGGCTAAGTACCCTTATATGTTAGAGGCATCGGATCTTGGTGTAACAGCCAGGGCTGCGGTGCTGGAGCTGGGCGTTTTGGAAGGGGCCGGAGCTCAGTTCAAAATTTAGAGCCAGAGCTGGAATTATGGCTATTTGAGAGGCAGCTCCGGCTCCGGGTCCCTTCCTGGATACTAACAGTTTTGACAAAACGGTGATTAAACCACGGAAACATCAGGGATCGGTTGTTGCAGTCTGGCGTCGTAACTCGTAACAATCGTGCTTAGTTGTGCTACAAAGAGCACTGTTTTCAGAAAAGTAAGGCTGTGGCAACATAGCTGGACAGGCGTGGTGTTAATTGTAGAAGCAGGGTCGCAACCAGCTGATATTTTCAGGTGGGGCGCAAAAGATGGTAACTTGATGTTGCACCTAACAAACAAACATGTTTTTTTTATTTTGGGGGGAGGGCAATTGCCTGGTTGCAAGGGTGCATCTAGAACTAGCGGGTCTGTTTGGCTGTCATGACAGACCCCTTTGCACCGCACGTACTCAGCATTAAAGCCGATAAAATATCAAACGCTGCCACTGCAGGTCTCTAATGCGGCTGTTTTGGAACAGGCAACAGCCTACATTTCCCTTGTAACGTTGCATAGTGCTATTACGAAACAACAACGTTGCTGCCTTGTCTAAATAGCGCCTGCGCAGTGACATGAAACAATCCACGTTTTTGAACACTCGAAATTGATATTGCGTCGAACGCACGTGTTTCTGAATTTCCTCCGGCAGTGCCGGCTCTAATGCTGTAAGAATCTCATATACTGCCACGCACACGCAGGAGCTGTTTTATAATGTTTCGCTTCATGGCGAGAGGACAGTCGCCAATCACGATCGTTTTTCTTTACAGTTTCGCGCTAATTTTATCTGCTGTTTACACCTAGGCTATGACAATATTCAGTAAGTTTAGGCTTGCCTTATCGTCACGCCAAGTAACGTGGGTTCGTTTCCACTGAAACTATATTTTTATAAGCAACTTCTCATATTGAAAGGCGCGATGGTTAGCCTCAAACATTGTGGCGGCATTATCTCAACAAAATATCAGTCAAGCGTCGTATTTCGAAAATAGCCTTTTGCAGAATTAAGCAGTTGACGATGTTGTTTGCTGCGCAAGAAGTCCTATATTGATTTCGAGGGCACAAAACGTTTTTAGGGGTCAATTCACTTCTACAGTACGATGCAAAGTAATCAGAGCAATTGCAATTCAATTGTTCTTCTCCGCTGTGCTTTTGCAAGTATATTTGTGACACCGCCATTTTGATAGACAGCGCGCTCCACAAGCGCAGTTGTGCAGCTGGTTGTCAGCATCGATTTCATAAGTGTATGTACGTTCGGATAAACAGCTTTCATTGCTGTACGACTGGCATTTGCTGAGTGTTCGACAAGCTAGGTATCTTTTCAGCGCCATATTCATAGGAAGAAAGAGCGACTGTGATGTAATAAATGCGCTGTGCCCGAAAACAGTGACAACTTGGAAATTTTTTTCTTATGGATTTGACAATGAGATCAATCCCACTATCTATTCCAAATACAGTCAGACTTGTTTGTCCGAACTCCGATCAACCGGAATCCCCGCTATCCGAAACAAATGGCTTGGAACAGATTTCTCCCCACGCATTTCACCCCTTTAATCCGGAAACCTCGCTGTCCGACACCGACTCGGAAATTTGGGAACGGATATGTCATATCAATAGAAAAAACGCTAAACCGGATTACGCCAACTGTTACTTAGTTGTTTATTAAATCACAATAGAAGGGTGAAAGTTAACTTTCTACGCACAATGAATGTAACAGTGGCAGACCCTGCACGACGCAGTTATAGGCCTCGCGTTTAAATCTCATTCTGAATGCATCCTTGCTTATGTATACGGATCTGCTAATAAACAAAAGCAACTATGAGAGTTTCATTTCCTCATGTTTCACATGCAGTCTACATATTTGCTTAAGTTGACGGTTCGTCTGAGACTACTCTACAGTTTATTTCTGTTTCCCCTTTGAACGTTCGCTTAGGCCAGACCCGTAGCCTACGTCTTAAGGTTTGGGGGGCACAAAACATTTTAGGGGGTCAAGACTTCTGTTATATCATATTTTTTAATAAAAAATTTTCTTGGCAAAAGAAAATTTGGAGCACAAGAAAATTTAGGGGGATTGGCCCCGAATGCCTACCGTGGCTGCAAGTCTGATACCGATTTTCCGGACCTCGCTAAACTGGGAGTTTAATCTGTCATTACACACGAGGGAGTTTAATCTGTCACACATGCCTAATCCGCAAGACACGAATAGAATAAAATAAAAGTTGTACGCGTGTTTGATTCGGCGTGCGCCAGTGCAGTCAGGAGCGTCGCCGAGTTATACTATCTGTGGTATGTGCTAGCTACTCGTGTGCTGCTCATTGCAATTGTTGTTAGTTTATTACGTCTGTTTACAAACAAATCGTAACTAGCAATTAAAATAAGTGGTACCGTGGCGTTTACCACATAAAACTGTTACTAGATGAGAAAGCACAACCAGATTCATACATTAGGCGCACCGCATTATAAGGCGCACTTTCCATTTTTGAGAAAATTAAAGGATTTTAAGTGCGCCTTATGGTCCGAAAAGTGCGGTAGTTGCCCTGATTTGTTTGCAGGCAGTCATCTGCTTACCGCGCACGCAAAAACCTGTGAGCGAATGTTACGTCATAGAGCGGTTTGTGGGGACAATTGTGGGTGGTATGAGTATTGCCCACTACTTGATGCAGTCGGAGGGCTGCGCATCCTAAGGAAGAGTACAGAGAATTTGCGTTAATTAATAATAGACGAAGTAGCAACTTGGGTTTCCGAAATTTGGCAATATGGCAAAATCATCGGTCGATTGCTAGTCTTAAGAGAAAATGTGGTTTTATGCTGAAAAGTGATATCAAAAGCTGCCCTTCCGCGACAGGCCCCTTTTTTCCAGGCTAGATGCGCCACTGCCTGGTTGCCCTCCCTCCTGTTTGCGGACCTGTGTAGGAGTAAGAGAAACATTATAAACAATCAGAACATTTACTTTCTACTCAGAATGATCAAACCGGATCCATCGCAGTGTAACGACCTAAAAAGAACTTAAGCAGTAATCAGTAGGTATAAAATACCCAATGCTTGTAATATAATAATTAACCATATTATTTCTGCAAACAAATGGCGTTTAAACACTTCTTTTCTTTTGTGTTAATGCAAATGTGTGTACTAGGGTGGCCCTTATTTGGAAAGTTTGGAAAAATGTAGGGGAACTGGGTTAAATTTGTTCGTTTTCGGTGAAAAACTGCAAATGAAAAATACCTAAGAGAAAAATCGATGTTTACAGGTTGCACATCAGTGGTGAAATTTCATGGGTCATTCCACCCCATTTAATGGGTGCTTCCATGGGAACCATCTCAGATTTTGCTCAAAATTGCACCAAATGTGCCCCTGCAGGAGCAATGAAAAATCCTCAAGTTTCAGATCAAAATTCCAAGCGGTTTATATTTAATGGCCATTTACATTGTAAGGGTCACAACCCATTTTTGCCCTCATGGATCACCGTGTTCATTTTGGAAGTTGTTTGGAAGCCCATAACTTCATTTTTGTACAAGATATAGGTCTGAAAATTGGTACTCCAGATATCTGGCTTACTGTTTCTGAATCCGCTGTCAGAATTGAGTTAGGAGGTATGGATCAAAAGTTATAGGCATCTCAAAACTGAATTTTTGTCAGGCAGAGTATATATATGTCACATTTTGACCAACCGCTGTGAGGTCCCCTCTTGGTAAAGATCTAAAAATTCACCTGAATTATGACATTTAGGAAATATGCATTGAGTACAAGGAAAAGGTCTTCATACAAATAGCAAATAATGGTTTTAGAGGGTACTGAAAATGGTAACAGCTCAAATAATAACCCTTTAAATCCCCTTGTTCAGGGGGTTAAATAACTGAGTAGATGGGACAATCACACTGAACCAATTCTCTGGTCAGCTCTGGTACCTCTCTGAGGAATTGGTGGCTTGTGCTTTTTTTGATCAAGAGGTGCTAGATGACATGAAGCGACGAATGGTTGCAGCACTTGACAAGGATAGAGATGAAGAGCCTCTCAAACGTGCTTTTCAAACGACTGCTTGGCTGATTTTGTAACAAAAAAACACATGCCGATTCTTTCTAAAAATGAAAATGGATCAAAAGTTTCTAACCGAGTCCCCTGTCTCATGGAATGATCAACCAGGTTGTCTGATGGCCAGAAAGTTGGTACAAGGAATCCAAGTCACAAATGACACTGCAGAGCGTGGGATGGCACTTATTCAAGAAGAAAACCGGCTTGTAGCGCATGATGAAGATCAGTTGCAGTTCCTCATGTAGATTGTGACAGAGCATAGGTGTACCTTTCGTGACAGTAAAAATAGTGCACTACTCACTGGGCAACAATAGGTGGGGTGACACCCACGATACCCCTGCCTCTGAGCAGCTAATAGTCTTTAAAGAGGGGACCCAGATATCAACAAAAGTGTCTATTTACAAGAATCTTCACTGCTCATGTGCAACCTCTCAATGTTCTTCTACCTGGGAGTTTCTTTACACAAGATAGTTTTAGCCTAAAAGGAACACAACCACCTCGGTTCTCATGGTATTTTTAAATGTTTAATTTTTGCTATGCATTTAAGGACCATCCTAGTGTGCACGTTAGAAAGAGCACATGAGAGAAGTAATCGGACTTTACACTCTTTGCATGGTTTCCTAGGCAGAGGCCGTTCGTTAGCATCGCCAAAACTGCAATAGGCAAAGTATGCATTGAGTGCAAAACACATGTTCATCTGGGCTGGACTGTGTCGAAATACTCAGACACGAATCTCGTTTTCCAAACAGATTTTCTTGATTCTGGTCGTAATAAATAACAAAAGGTCCTCAGGCATTAACGGCAAAACCAGTGACTGGCGTTCCAGAATTTATGTTACCATTAACTTAATTAACGTTTCCACTAGTGACTGGTCGCTGAATCGTCTGAACTTGTTATTATTGTTTATTTGCTGATTTTCTCATGCTAAGAGCGCTGATTGTAAAAAAAACTACTAGATTAACACACTAAAATGAGTGTGGTATATTCCTTCAGTTTTGTGTCTCAGATATTTTATATTTTCCAGTCAACTTGAGGCACATCAAGACAATTGAAAATATTAATGTGTAAAAACGAACAGAATTCGAAGCTGGAGCCGGAGCCGGAGCCATATTGTGAAAAAAGATATCTCCGGAGCTGGAGCTATATTCATGAAAATCAAGAGCTCCTGAACCGGGTCCAGAGCCATTTTCATGAAAAGGAAAAGCTCCGGAGCCGGAGCAGTTTCGTTTTTACGACGGTTTCGCAGCCATGCCATGGTTGCAGCTAATTTTTCTGCTGTCCCTTTCATACATGAATGATGAGCTCCGTTTCTTTGTTACTGTAAAACATANCCACTTAAAGTCCCTGTTTCTTTGCCACAGTATTCGTGAAGTTAATTCTTTTATATTTGCTACTTTTCATGGTTTCAAAATCAATTCAATGCCAAGCTTGTTATTTCGTAAAGAGTTTGATGTGAAAGTCATGTTTTTTGTCTGATGATTCATTTGTTATTCGCGTTTGATTTCAGTTTGAAAGATTTCACTCGATCTCTGACCATCTTGATGTGCAATCCAACATTTGTGCTGATTTCCCTAGCAGCGGCATCAGAGTACATTTATGTCACCGGTATTACAACATTTGGTGTGAAGGTTGTTCAGTCATTGTTCACTTTAACTCCTACAGAATCCTCTACTTTTGTTGGTGAGACTGATAGGAAGTGTTATATTAAGTAGTAAGTGTCTTGTGTTGAAAAATATCTACGTCTTTGAACCATAGCATCTATTGCTTTAAAGGCAAACTAAGGTATTTGAAAAATCAGCTTTCATTTTTATTTGCAAGAATACAACGAGCCAAGCTAGTGATACCTTGTTACAGGTTTTTTTAAGGCGTTTTAGGGACCCGATTCGGGTCCCTAGAATCAGAGAAAATTATCATCGGGTCCCTGAAATCAGAAAAAATTGGGTCCCTAGAATCAGATAAATTGGGTCCCTACAGATCCACACTGGATTCCTAACATTTTCCTTAAAAAAAACCTGCCTTGTTATATCTAGATCTGAAGGAGTTTATGTATTTTGGATGTTGAATTTTTCTACCAGCAAATGTGTTTGCTGATTTGTTTGGCTGTCATGCTTCTCCAGCAACCAGATGAATTTGCTTTGCACATATATGATCAAAATAAAATAGGTTTAATTATTCAGCTGTCAATAATAAAAATATGGAAAAGATAAATCGATTCAAAGATGTTGTATCAAGAGTGTGATATGTGTCGTGTTCGGTGACGTATGGAGGCGTGGGTTCGAATCCCACTTCTGACACCATGTCGTGTTCGGTGGCGTTCAGCATATGCAACATCCAAGTACCTTCGATAAGCACGCACAAAACAATTGACGCTCACTGTCACACATGCTAACGGTACACTGGTTTCCCTGAGGGCGCATGCGGACGATTACGTTGCAAGCACTGATTGCTATGCACGCACGATGATTAGTACAAAACACCACAGTATGGAGGTGTATTGCTTATGAAGTGTTTAGAAATGTTCTGTCTCTTGCTTGACAACCTTTGTTTTTCGGTGAATTTAACAAACCTGCAAAATAATACGAATTTGGTGAGTGTAATTTGATACCGCTAGCTACAAACCACTCCTTACAAGTTTTGTTCTTATTGCCGAGGAGACTCTTCGTTGGCTTCACGCACCGTTGTCCATTGGACGAAATCGTTGTCGTTATATATGCGTAAAGTGTTTGACTACAAGTATCGTTGACATGTAGCTTTCTGTGAATTATTTCAGGAAATCGTGTATTTTAAATACCCAACATATTGAAGCTAAGCCATTGACCAGGCATGTTAACAATATTTTCTCAAAGCTGTTGGGGTGTAGCTCATCAAAATCGTTGATGCAATTATTGCATTACTGGTAACGATCACTGTGATAATCATGCTTATGCTAAGAAGTGTTTAACACGATCGCTTGCAGGCTTGTGAACCTTTTATATTGTTGCTGTAATGATCATGAGCTTCGGAATTTTGCTTTATGTGCCCCAATTTTGCACAAACCACTTTATTCTAAGCACGTTTCTTGTGTTATAAATTTATATTTTAAATTCGGTTGATTTCTTCACTTATTCTTTGAATATTACACCGTTTACTAACAGCATTGCCACTTTTCGGTGCGACATAAACTGGCGGACATTGCTTTAATTGCGGCCATAATTGAAATTCCACTGACGGTTTTCAATTTCAGGATTGGTGGCAATATTGGCAGGAGCTGGTGGCCACTTTTCTAGCGGATTTGTTGTCATGAAGTTCGACTTGAAAGTTAAAAAGATGTTTGTCTGTTGCCTAATTTCTATGTGTTTGGCCTGGATGACTTCATTTATCCTTCTGCAATCTTGTCCAAACGCTGGTAGGAAGTTTGTTACAAACCGTAACTGTATGAACCAGTAGACCTTGTACTTTTGTCGCCTGGCGGACGCTAGGACTTGTTAAATTGTGGATGTAGTTTCTATAAGAAATGTCCTTCCTTGGGCTAGATCGTCTTTCGCAGTGAGTTTTCGGTTTCAGATCGGTATCTTCGGAGTAGAAGTGTATTGTATCTTTATGCAGTGGAAGGGAAATAAATCGTTTGGATTCACAGTGGCATCCGCAGGAAAGGCGGACTTGATAAATCTTAGGTTTTCTTGAAGCGGTCTCTAAATATGTTATAGAGCAATGAAGTGACAAGTTTCATGAATTATTATTCTTTAGTCACACAGCAAATAGTCTGCCCAAGTTTCAACTTGTGGTACAGGCACTGACTTGCTCTTCCTAACGTGGTGACTTGATAAGAGGGGTATGCGAGGTTGCATTAAGAAATGAAGTTTAATAAACTCTCTGTGTGTGTTACTCTGGTTAAGCTCTCTCAACAGGGCCGCAACCAGCGAAACTTTTCGGGGCAAGATGTGTAGTCAACCATGATGCGACCTTTTTTGCAGCTTACCAATTAAGAGAGGAAATGATGATAAATTCAGAAAAGCGTAAGTACCTTCACGATTGTTACCAATCCCACATACTGTTTCACCAAACGCTTTTTATTAATGTTTTAACAGTAGTCTTTTCGAAGTTTTCAGATGTAAAACCAATCAATCTTAGACATCAGTTAAAAAAAACAAGAATAGATGACGCATTATACAAATTGCACAGAGAACAACATTCATACACACCAAATCATTGAAGAGTTCATGACCAACACGCGGAGGATAGAACAGGGTTGCAGCATGCCAGTCAGCAACATTTCAGTAGAAAAGAATCACCATAAGTAACCAAAACGGAAGAAGAATAAGATAGTTAAATCACAACCGATAAAATGCAGGAGAAACCGACGTGGGATGGACGGGCCCTGGCTTCAACCAATGACTACCATGAATTGGTTTGGAGTGTGGTTCAAGTTTCAGGCTACCGTAAATCAGCGGCTGCTTGGTAATTGCTGGCGTTCAAAGCAAGGCCTCCTTGAAAAGGCATTTCTAGGAGGCCTTGCCTTGATCTAACGTGGTAACGTAAACCGAATTTCGAGAACGTGGGCTGAAGTTAAATGACTAAACCAAGGCCTATCTCTAGCAGGCCTTGAGTAAACGCTCGGTAAGCGACGAAACGTGAACGACACGTAAAAAACTAGCTTACGGGCGATCTTGCAAATAAGTTGGATAACGATCAACGCGTTGCTTTAAGAGTTGAGTGGTAAAACAGCTGACGACTGGTTCAGAATCGACAAAAACAGAAGCTCACCAAGTCCTTTCACACGTAGTTGATAAAAAGAGTGGTACAAGCGAATGGTTTGCGTGCGTGTGCGGTTCATGCACGTGGGTTTATATGGGTTTCACTGGTGAAAAAAAATTTTTTTGGGGGGTAACATAACATGATTAATCCTCTATGTACCACCACAGATAAAAAAACTCGCAGCACGCAAATATGATCGGGTTTTCACGAAGAGACAGGTCTTCGTGAAAAAAGCGAAACAAGTTCAAGTAAACATTTGGACTGGCACAAGTAACACTGTTTACAACAACCTGACGAAACTGTTTTTCCAGAGGGATGTTTCAAGAATGGACTGCGTTATGTACTCATCAAAAAAACTTTGCCACAAAAATTGACTACGGTATGCAATGGAATTTTTGTCTAAACGCGCAATAGGCTATAACACCCTGATTATAAAAGTGTTACTCCTTTTTGTTCATTGTGATTTTTACCTTACTAAAGCAGAAAATCCAGCTTTGTCTTTTCCTTAGCAAGTTCATCCAACACGGCATCTGGATTTGGCACCTGAGCATGATGGAGTTGCATCTGTGCCAATCCAGAAAGCCACTCATCTCCCATATTGTTTCAGAAGTATGTTTTTAAGCGTTCAAGACAGCTAAATCAACGTTCTGCAGATGCTGTTGTAACGGGCAAAGTAGCTAATATTAGTAGCAAATTGTGAATATTCAGATAAAATCCTTCTGCGCTTTAATCTCTCACTTTTGCGCTTTTTTCAACACATTAAAGCCTCAGAAGTTTCAAGCGAAGTGGAACATATCACGACGCTGTGGTATCATCATAGGCTGAGCGATGGTCAAGATAGTCAATAATGAGCGAAGTAACACTGCAGAAAAAGAAAACAAAACTTACAGAAAGCACAAACATTGGGAAGGCAATAGATATGCCTCGAGGTAAAGGCAAGTGGGAGGAGATAATACTGGTTGGTGCGCTGGGGACGACCAAAATCAAATCCAACCTGCACACAGGCCAATATGCTAGCAGGACAGCGTTCCCTTTGACCACAGCCAAGGACAAGCGCTGGTAGAGCCACTGTCGCTCCGTGTGGTCACCTGATATGTGAACAAGTTTCTTTGCAAGGCAGCTCAAATTGGGGCGGTGGACTTAGTCACACTGGTTGAAAGTGGTAATCGTTAAGGTTTCAATTGCATTTCCGGGTCTTGTTTTCATCAACGTTTTCCCATTTAATTCTCCATCTGGCAAGTTTATCAGGCAGTGCCATGCAATCGACAGTTTATCTGTAAAATTAAACATTTCCTTCATGTCACAATATCGTGTAGAAACAACATATTTAGGAAGGAGAAGTTGAATTTGGCAGCTGTTTTGAAATACAGTTCTTGAATTAGATTATCATCATAAGGTACACAGCTAGCCGAGAATAGGTTTCGGGATAGTTTGTTTCGTAGTTTGCGCTCAGTATTTGGCGTCCAACTTCTTCTCGGCACTGGCAAAAGAAAACCAGACAGTTTTTCTGCCTTCTCGAATATTTTCTTTAACTCTTCAAGCAATTTCTCTACAATCACGTAAAATCTGTTGTACAGAGCTTATTTCATTCGCACACTGCATTATACCTGTTTGTGGTTTTTGCAAAGCCTTTGGTATTGGCAAAAATAGTGTTAAATCTGGCACAAACGCACAAAGACATGATAAATTTCGGAGAAAGCACAGCAGATAAACACTGAGATGATTTGGAGGAAGCTGAATGATCTGACCACTCTGTCATAAGCTCAAGCGTGTTGAGTGCTATAGCACACTTCTCTAAAAAGTTAACGATGGAATCGTGGCGTTTCACAAAAGCTTGTAAATATTTTTCTTTTCCTCCCATTACCACTGGTGCCAACACTTTGCTGCAAAAGTTGCGTATTTTTCGTGGAAGCCCTTATAAAGTTTGTCAAATCTTTATTTTGTGTATTTACACAGTTGGCGATATCAGACACTTCGGCAGCTTTAGCAATAACGAGATTAAACACGTGCGATGCACAAGGCGTGTACACAGCGGTTTGGTACTACTTTGTAACTAGTGCTAGTACACCATTCATGTGCGCTTTCATTGCAACACAGCCATCATAACCTTGACTTCGCATTTTATGAAGATCTAATCCATATGACGACAGCGAATTCAACACGTCCGTTGCAATTGCTTCACCCGTAGTGCCTTCCAACTCTTCAAAACCGACAAAAACTTCATGACTTTCCTCGTTTTTCACAAATGGTAGGACAATGGACATTTGCTCTTTGACTGCTGTATCTGTCGTACCATCACACAAAATAAAAAACACTGAAAAATGCTGTTAAATTAGCATCCTTTACACTGTCGTGTCTCATCAACTTTCCAGTAGCATTAATAATTTCAGTTTTCATTTTCCAGCTCTCAAGTAGTGGGCATAATTAGAGAAGCTTTGTACTGTAAATGCCATTTGAGAATAGCATTACCTGCTTGCAAACGCAGTCTGAGAGAAGCGCGACATTTTCCATTAAAATATCAGGCTCTTCTAACGACAGCGCACCGAAGTCTTGCGTCCCTCGCAGTGCTACGCCTTGCTTACCACAGAAGTGGATAGTTTGTATAATTGGAATGAGACGCCTTCGATTCTCTTCCACTTGCTTCTTCCACCAAAAGTTCATTTGCGCCAGAACGTCCACAGTCTTTTCCTCGTAATTACTCAAAAAGTTTGTTGCTTGACTCATTGCGTGTTTATGGCAATTTGTAGCGTAGTGGTTTGTGCACATTTCCTTAGTATCTTTGTATTTGCACAAACTTTTTTTACCAAAATTCCTGCAGGCACATGTCTTCCTTTATCAGTACATCTGCTTCCAGAAAATATGACACAGTACACACCGAAAGCTCCTTGACTTTTATGACTCCAAGTTAACCATGGGCTATACATATCTTGGCAGTCCTTTTCTGAAGTACTGTACTTATTTGACTTTCCCTGCGCTACGGCTGGAAATTAGGAGTTCTTACCCGGCTGCCACCTAGAACTTAAAAGAGCATACTTCTCATCATTGCTTGTTTTCCTTCCAGCGTACAAGCCAATGTCCCACTGCGAAAACTCCTTGTGTGCGACTTGAGTATCTGGTACTATTTCAACAGCTTGCTCAAAATCAGCTTCACTTCCCATCGTTTCAATCACTTCTTCATCGTCAAAGACTACATTTTTCCTGTCCTGCACACCCTGCTTCTGTACTTTCGAATAGTAATTCAGCGAGCAAGGCTGCTTGCTCGAGCTCGCCGTACCAAGTAATACTGATGTATACTTCAGTGCGAAACATAACAATGTTGAGTGAAAACCACGCTGTAGCGGTAGCCTCAATCGGTAGCCTATGGATTCCTGCTCTGTGATGTCACATTTCATGAAACGGATGGTTTCACTTTACAACTAAGCGCCTCAAAAGTTGTCTCCGGTTCTTGTGTTGCGAGTTTTCAGAAGCATGGTACATTGGTTGGTTAATTGCTTTATCCTATATGACGCAGCACAAACGCATGCGAAAAAATTATCTTGAGGAGAAGTTAACGTACAGGTAACGCTGTCTCGAGAAATAACTTTTCGTGTGCAGTACGTGAACGCCATGTTTGCAAAAATTTCGTGTGGCGGGCAATTACCCGGTTTGCCCGTTCCTGGTTGCGGCCCTGTCTCTCAATATGTGCTAAATGAATCTTTAATAAATAGCCCCTCTCAGTGTGTGTGCTACTTTGAGTTTGCCTCTCCAGACCAGGAAAAATCATTCCATCTGGTGACCTCGTGTAATTCTTATCCATGTAAGTAACCAATCACACGCGTGGTTAATGAACTCAATATTTGTGAGATTACATATTTTGCACGCAACTTTTTTATCACTTTCTGCTGAAGTTCAGATGTAACAAGCGTTTTAAAAACTACTTTAATAAATGCGTTTGTTCATGTGTTGGTATCATTACAATATTACGTTACGACCTTGATCTTATACAAAGCGCAATGATACACAGGCGAAGTAGTTTTTTCGGGTTCGGATCGTGTTTCGAAAAGTTTTGGTTCGTGGAGACATTTGACGTCCACTGTGAGTTGTGGGGCACAAAGCTAGAGAATCACTGAGCTATATTAATGAGGTTGATGTTGCGCAGCATTCGCGAATATCACTGATTCCAGCGACCACGGCCTACCGGGTGAAATACTAGTAGCAGAGTGCAATTCCAATTGCTCCTGCAACAGCGACGTTTTTGATCCCGTCTGCGGATCAGACGGAGTCACGTTCTATTCTGCTTGTTACGCAGGATGCACTGGATTTGAGAGTGATACTGTAAGTAATTAAGCTCCTGCTTTATGCGAAGTAATTAAGCTGTGTCAGTTTTCATATTGTTACTACCTCGAAGTAAGCACGTTACACGATGCTTCTTTCAGTTTGCCGTTGTAGGGTTGGTACTTTGAAAATACGCAATTTTCTCAATTCGCTTGGTTTAAGTTATTATCATATCATGTGTTTAATGCCCGTGCCCAGTGCGGTTTTACTTTGCGCGGCGTATCTTAATAAAGTCGGGGCTTGGTTTACAAGAGCCGCAATGAGAAACCGCCCCTCACGACCGCCGGTGATCTTACCTAACTCAGTGTTGCTTGAGTGTCTGTTTCGGGACTGCCCCCAAAATCTACCGTGGGAAGTGGCCTTCCCTGTTGCTGAAAACAAACGCCCCTGTATTATACATATACAGTTTTGACTCAAATTTAGTTCCAAATGCTTGGAGCACCCAAGCTTGTTTAACGTATATTGTCAGTAGCCAGCTTTCGCGTCACTGCGGTAAATTAATTTTTACTGAGCTGGAATTTTTTTGTGTAGGAGGAATCTGACCGTAGTTTCTTACTGTTCTCATACTGTATTTTTCCAGTACCTCAACTGTGGGTGCGTGACTTCGCAGTCTGCCCCCACAGCCGTCAAAGGTGCCTGTTCTGGACCGGCTTGCCCGTTCGGGGGCCATCGTTTGTACCTAACATTCATCTTCCTAACCCTCTTCTGCACTTTCATTGTCCTAATCCCTGGCTTGCAAATAACAATGAGAGCTGTGCCTTTCGACGACAGGTCACTGGCCACCGGCGTTCAGGTGCGTCATTGACGTTATGTGCGTTTGTCGCATCGTGCTCAGCGGCAAGATCCTTTCTGTCTGTTCGTCGCTTCTGGTCCGGCTGCTTCTGGTTTTCGGGAAAGTTTCCGGTTTATTTATTTTTATTTATTCCCAGAAGCCGATCGCCGCTTGGCGAATCGGTCAAGCAAATGGAAAAGTCGTTGTGCACCACTGTATAATCAGGGGTGTAGTGGGGTGGGAACGGCGTGCCCACTCCTTTTTGCACTAGTAACGTTACTTGAAACGCTTGGAGCAGCATAAATGAATAAATGACAAGTTATTTCGTGTGTAGCACTGCAGCATGGTTGTGTAATTACTGTTTGTGATATCAGTGATGTCACAAACAGTGGCAATTGTGGTAGGCGAATGCTCACGTCATCGGCACTATTTGGTTCAGTCTTCCTTTTAATTTGGTGTGGGAACGCCATTCCCACGCCTTTTTTTAGCACTACACCCCTGTGTATAATGTAGTTGGACACAAAATATTGACCGTTTGTAATGCAGGGTTTGTTGGCCAGAGCTCTTGGCTCAATCCCGGGTCCGATTTTGTACGGGTTCGTCCTGGACAAGGCCTGCCGTGTGTGGGGAACGACATGTGGCGAAAAAGGCGCGTGTAACGTTTATAACAACGAACTCATCTCCAGGAATCTGCTCATTGTTTCCATAGTCCTGAAGGTGAGCCAGTCTACACATCAGTAAAAATGAGACTCTAACCTGCGTCAAGTTTTGGCGACCAACATTAGCATAAATTTATGTTTCAAAACGTGACTGTTCCAGTGGTTGCGTGTGGTTGATGAAGACCTTCAGCTGCCGGTAAAATAAATGGATTCCAACTCCAAAAGCGATCCACCACTTAGTTTGCAAGAGATCACAAGCTCCATGCAGTCGGAATTTGAAAATTCAACTAGTAGTTGGGCCCCTCTTTCCAATGTGATTAGATTCGAGGATCCCTTTCGCGCAAAACTTTCCTTGTAGGCAGCTGGGTAACTGTGACAAGCTTTTGAAAAAAGTAAATCCGAACGCAATCCTGATGCAGTTGCGGTAAGAAAGTTAAATCCGAGACAAATCCCGCCTTCAACTGAATAGTGCAAATCCAGATGTTAATATAAGTTCGTGTTAATCTTCGACGTTCTGGAGCCTGAAATATCGATATTCGCAGACGCTCAGCATCACTCTTTTCACGCTTGCGCTGGTGACGTACAAGCCAGGGAAGAGTCCTCCCGCCAGTGCTTCGAACCAACAAGAGGATTCTGCGAATGCAGAAGTTGTGCACTGTCATGACAACCCTGCTTTTAACATAAGCAGCAAGGTTTGAGTGTTAATTGTGGTTGGTGCACTTATTTGATGCGTTGTTATTACAAAGCTGTTGGACAATGATCGCATCGGGTATTTAGTATTTTATTGTTGGTACGTTGGGACT